>Ga0207664_10000475_pt1 | contig 28418 bp, 24 predicted proteins | sample LARL83metaG_FD_184349 | JGI IMG/M metagenome (GOLD analysis project Ga0207664, IMG submission 184349) | Corn, switchgrass and miscanthus rhizosphere microbial communities from Kellogg Biological Station, Michigan, USA - LAR L8-3 metaG... | ecosystem: Host-associated > Plants > Roots >... | reverse complement strand
TCGGCGTTGACGAAATCGGTCACGTCCACGCCGTTGACCGTGACATTGCTGACGTAGCCGGAGATGCTCACGTTGACCAGCCAGCCGTCCCGGATCGTGACGCCGGTCAGGTCACAGTCGGTGAACCGGGCCCCGCGCAAGTCCTCGGCCTCGAACCGGGCACCCCGGAACCGCTCGCTGCCACCGCCTTCACCGGCGTCGAACCGGTGCGGCCCGAACTGCGCCTCTGCCGGTTCCCCCGGTGGTGCGGGCGCCGGGCCGGCCGGATCGTTGGTCGCTGTCATGCACCGCAAGATAGCGCTGACCCCGGACGATCCGCTCCGGGGAATGCGGGGACACCTAGTGCCGCGCCCACCTTCCCCCGCCTCTGCCGACCCGCAGAGGCCGGCGGCCACGCGATAAACGCTGCCTTGGCCAGCGGCGTATCCGATATTAATTCGCGCTGCCCGAGCCGGTGTTTTGCTCAATGGCTGCAATTTGCGGCTGTATCTTCAATGCAGTTCTTATCGCGGGCTCTGCTTTGCTCAGCAATTTGCTGGCCTATTGTAGATCCGCTTCAGGGCGTGTAGCTTGCGAAATAACAGCAGCTACAACGGATCTTGGGCACGGCGATGCCGGAACGCAAGCATGCCAGAGCCTAGCCGTCGCGTGCGGCCAAGGGCTCTGGCCGCTCCTCTCGCACTCATCGCAGCCGCGGTAGTCGTTGCTCCCATCGCGGCAGGTGCCCGCCTTGCGGTTCAGGGCGGCAGTGCGCCGCCCAGTGCCCGGGTCGTGGCCATCGGCACCGGCGTCGCGCACAGCCACCCGCGGCCCGTTTCAAGAGCGCCGGCGGCACCCGCTGAATACCGGCCGAAGTGGGTCCCGAGCCACACCCACGTGGCACATCACTCACGGCACCACAGCCCTGGGCCAAAAACCCATCGGCCGGACCGCCCTCGGCGGGCAAGCCGCCCCCACGGCGAGCGGGCGCCAGCCCGCCGTCAACCCCGCAGTCCGGCCCTGATGCTCTTGGACCGCGCCGTGCTGGATATGCAGGCCGCCGGGGCCAGCCGGACGTTGCTGGACTTCATGAACCAGCCGCGGAACCTGGTGTCGACCCCCAGGGCCAGGGCGAAGCCGCTCGCGAACGCCACCCGCATCCAGGTGTTCAGCAGCTATGCCGGCCTTGCCATGGCGCTCGCCAACCACCACATCGCGGCTGACACCAGGGCCGTTGTGTATGACAACGAGCGATCCACCGGCACCCCGGTGGCTGAGCTGGAAGATCCGGTGCGGTACTGCCGACTGACGGCACGGCTGCTGCACCAGAACCGGCTGGAGTACATCGCCAGTCCCGGGTTCGATCTGTCGGGGCCCCGGCCCGCGAACGGCGAATGGTTCCGGCAGTTCGTCCGGGCCGGGCTCATGAAATGCGGCCGCTACGCCGATTACCTGGACATCCAGGACCAGCTGATACAGGGCACATCCACCTACTCCCAGGATGCTCAGGTTGCCGCCACCCTGCTCCACCACATCAACCCGCGAGCAAAGCTGCTCATGGGGCTGAGCACCAGCCCCAGCGGCCGGCCCGGCACAGCCGGCCAGCTCTGGCGGGCCTACCAGGACACCAGCCGGTTCGTGAACGGCTACTGGCTGAACGTGCCGCACAATGTCTCCGGGCATTCCCTTCCGTCCGTGGCACTGCCGTTCCTTCAGAAGGTGATCGGGACATGAGGCACGGTGTGGCCGTCCTGTTGCTGGCGGGTGTCTTGGCCGGCCACGCCGACGAACTCAAGCTGCGCTACGTGGCCTGACCGAGGCCGATTTTGCGCTCGGGATGAGTCGGCGCGAAATGCTGGGGGAACGCCAGGTTGCGGCACCGCTCATGGCGCAACGCGCCGCACACGGGGCACTCAAACCGGCTCACCGCCGGTTCCAGCCGGGCGAGGGTGTCGGCGTCCAGCTTGCGGGGCTCCGGCGAAGCCGGCAGCCGCAGCGGCCCGCGTCGTGCCAATTCGGACACCAGCCGCTTGTACTCGCCTTCGCACTCATCGCACCGGCAGCCCCGCGCCCAGGCCAGCACCGTGCCATGCGGCGGCAGCGCGGGCGGCAGGTGGCTCCATGCGGTCATACATCCACGGTAAGACAGCGGTTTCTCTGGGTGGTACCGCGAGACGACCAGGAGTAGCGGCGCAGCACGTCCAGCCCGGCGCCAGCCGGGCGGGCCCCGGTCAGCGGCGGATGTACACCGGTGTGCCGGGGGTCGGCACCAGCGTGTGGAAGAACGCGGCGACGTCGAGCGGGATCCGCACGCAGCCGTGGGAGGCCGGCCGGAGCGGCACCTGGGTATCCCCGTGGATCGCGTAGAGGGTGCCGATGAAGAACACGGGGTTGTACATCTCGCCGAGCGGCACGCTCACCCGGCCCGGCATGAACGAAAGGGTGGTGAAGTCGCCGGTCGGCGTGATCGCGTTGCCGCAGCCGTTCGGCGAGCAGAAGTAATACCCACCGGCGCTGGATACGTGGCTGACCAGCGCGACACGATTGTGCCGGTAGAGGACGAGAACCTGATTCTTCAGGTTGACCTCGACCCGCAGGCGGCCGCCGTGGGGAACCAGTACCTTGGGCGGACGCGGGCTGGCCTGGGCCCGCTGCATCGCGGCGCCCACCACGTTCCGCGGGTGCAGGCCCTGGGTTTCCTGGAACGCCCAGACGGCCTCAAGGGTGTTTTTGCCGAATCGGCCGTTCACCCGGCCCGGGTAATACTTCAGCGCCGCGAGCCGCTTTTGCAGCAGCCTGACCGCCGGCCCGCTCATCCCGGGCCTCAGGGCTTGTTGCGGCGCAGACGCCGACGACGGCGGTGAGGCGGACGCGGAAGACTGGACGGCCGGCGCCCCGCCGGCCGCGGCCGCATGGGACGACGCGGCCTGCCGGGCCGCCTGACCGGGTGCGCCCGCCGGGCCGCAACCGGCAACGGCCAGCGCCAAACCTGGCAACACAAAGATCAACAGGCGTCGCATCCAACCTCCTGGAGCGGCCCAAGCCTCAGTCATGCCTAGCGTCCCGCATTTACCAGCCTGCGCCATCAGCCCGGCCGGGGACAGCCAAATGCCGCATCCTTGCCGAACAAAGGCTGAGTAAAGACCGCTCAGCGCACCCCGGCCCCGCGCCCGCACCCGCGCCGGCGGACAGCGAGCATTGACCCGGCATGCAGCTTGCCTTCAGATCATGTTCCTACGGTGGGCGGAGCAAGGAGCTGGCAATCGGTGATGCTGAGCAGCAGCGAAAGGGTGGGGTACGGTGCAGGACGACGTGACCATCTGGTACCGGGGCGCGAACTACCGGCTCGGCCGCTGGCGGAATGCTTACGGGATCTGGCCCGTGACGGGACGGCCCGGGCTTCCGCTGGAGCAGTGGCCGGAGACCCCGCAGGGATGGGCCGCGGCGTGGTCCCGGTTCACCGCCATCGAGCACCCTGCGGCCATCGTGCACCTCAGCAAGCCCGCCGTCCCGGTGGCCAGCCAGGGCCGTTCGATCGCCGCGGCTGGACTGCTCGGTGCCGGTGTGGCGTGCGGGATCGCCGGGCTCTTCCCGGCGTACCTGTCGGGGGCCAGCCTGGCCAGCGAACCCGCCAACCTCGTACCGCACGTGATCTACCTGGCCGCCTGGCTGGCCAGCGGGCTGCTGATCATGGCCGGGGGAACCTGGCGGCGGATGGGCACGCTGCTCGGGCTGGGCGCCAGCGTCGTCACGTTCGGTTACTTCTTCGCCGATCTCGGCACGGTGATCTCCGGCGGCAGCCCGCTGGGAGCAGGCCTGGTCCTGGGGCTGATCGGCTGGCTGCTGTGTACCACCGGCGCCGCGCTGGCTGCCTGGCCACCCGGGCTGGTCGGCGCGCCTCGCTGGCAACCGGCCCGCCGCGGGCGCCTGGCCGTGACGCTGGCGGTCACCACGCTGCTGGCGGCCGGCGTGGCCGTCGCGTTCGCCCCGTCATGGGATAGCTACACGCTGCGGACGCCCGCGCAAGTTATCCAGACAGTGACCGCGGGCAATATCTTCGCCAACCCGGGCCCGGTGATCTTCGGCAACGTCGCCGTGATGGTGGCGTTCGTCGCGGTCGCCGCCGCCGCCGCACTGTGGCAGCCCGCCCGGCTGGGCGCCGCGCTACTCGCCGGTGCGCTCCTCCCGATGGCGGCCCAGGCGATCTCCGCACTGATCCAGCTCAGCCAGGGCATCTCGCCGGCGCAGTTCGGAATCTCCGCCAGCCGCGCCGCCCAACTCGGCCTGACCATCACCAGCGGCCTCACCGCGGCGTTCTGGATCTACTTCGCCCTCGTCATAGCACTGGCCGGGGTGTGTGGCTGGATGTTCATCCAGCCCCGGCCGCGGCGCCAGCAGGAGGCAAGCACGGCCACCGCCCCGGCGGCGGTCTCGTGGCAGCCGTGATGGCGGCGGGCAGGCACCAGAGCGGTTAGGACCAGCGAGCAGGTACCTGAGTTGTCAGCGCGTCTGCATGCCGATGTGATCCATGAGCGCGGCCTCGGCCCTTTCCTTCGTGCCGTACTGGCCCCGGACCCGGCGCAGTTCCGCGGAGATCTCCGACCAGTCCCGGCTCGGATCGTCGCCGCACCCCGGGCAGACGACCTCATACGGGCCCTCGGCCGTGTTGTCCCACACCCGCTGTCCTGCCGGGCCATCGACCAGCTTGCCCCGGCGCAGGCGCACGAACGCGGTGCCATCGTCGTGACCGGGCACGCCGGAACGGACGGTTGCCATGGGGACCATCCTGCCGTGGCGGCCGGCCCCGCGGCCAGCGGCCCGGCCGCAAGACCCGCGGAACGGTAAAAAGCAGGCGTTACCGCAGCTGAGCGAATGCCAGGCCGGCGTCGGCGACAGCCGGAGCGGGAGGCGTCGGCGAGTACCTCCGCTCCCTGTAATGCTCTGGGGGAGGTTTGCGCCGGGCGTCGTTGAGGAGTGCGGATGACATCACAGGATGCGGCGGGTGGGGCCGGCACGGATGGGGCGCATCATCTGCTTGACCCGCTGACCGGGGATGAGATCAGGCAGGCGGTCAGCATCCTGGCCGCCGACGGGCGCGTTGGCCCGGCGATGCGTTTCGTGTCGGTCAGCCTCCGCGAACCCGCCAAGGGGGAGGTTGTCTCGTTCCGTCCCGGCCAGGAGTGTGAGCGCGAGGCCTTCATCGTGGCCCGGGACCCCCGGGAGCACATGACCTATGAGGCGGTGGTGTCCATCACCGCCGGGGCCGTCCTGTCCTGGCAGCCGGTCCCGGGTGCACGGGCCCCGGTCACCCTTGGCGAATACGCCGAATGCGAGCGCCTGGTCAGGGCCGACCCGGGCTTCCGCGCGGGCCTTCGGAAGCGAGGGATCCACGACCCGGATCAGGTACTGGTGGAAGCGTGGGGAATCGGCACCTTCGCCCGGGAGGAGGATGCGGGCAGGCGGCTGGTCTGGGCCTTGTGCTTCTACCGGGCCAGTCCCGGTGACAACCCGTACGCCAAGCCGATCCACGGGCTGCACGCAGTTGTGGATCTTGACGACATGTCTGTTGTCCGGGTGGAAGACCTCGGGGTGGTGCCACTCCCCCCGGGCACCGGCAGCTACACGGCCGGCCGCAGCACCCACCGTGGTGGCTTGACACCCATCGAGCTACGGCAGCCAGCGGGTGTGAGTTTCCAGGTGGATGGGTGGGAGGTGCGCTGGCAGAACTGGCGTTTCCGGCTGGGGTTCAACGCACGCGAAGGCCTCGTGCTGCACACGATCGGCTATGAGGATCAGGGGCGGCTGCGCTCGGTCATCCACCGCGCCTCGGTCGCCGAACTGGTCATACCCTACGGTGACCCGAGGCCCTTCCAGGGCTGGCGCAACGCCTTCGACATCGGCGAATACGGCATAGGGATCCTGACGAATTCGCTGGAGCAGGGGTGTGACTGCCTCGGGCAGATCCGGTACTTCGACGTCCAGCTTGCCGACGACCAGGGCAAGCCGTACCTGGTCAAGAACGCGATCTGCCTGCATGAGGAGGATGACGGGATCCTCTGGAAGCACTTTGATGCGGGCCTGCGCCACACGGAGACGCGCAGGAGCCGCCGGCTGGCCGTGTCGTTCATCATCACCGCCGGCAACTACGAATACGCCTTCTACTGGTACTTCTACCAGGACGCCACGATCGAGCTGGAAATCAAGCTGACCGGTATCGTGCTGACCGCCGCGCTGCCCCCGGGCGAGACCAGCGACTACGGTACGGTCGTCGCCCCGCAGACCCTTGCCGCGCACCACCAGCACTTCTTCGGCGTCCGGCTCGACATGGCGGTCGACGGCGACCGCAACTCCGTGTTCGAGGTCGAAACCGAGGCGGCGCCGAAAGGCCCTGATAACCCCTATGGCAATGCGTTCCGGCCGCGCCGCACGCTGCTGCGGTCGGAATCGCAGGCGCAACGGCTGATCGATCCGCTCACCGGCCGGCACTGGCTGGTGATCAACCCGAACGTCGTCAACGCTTTGGGGCAGCCGGTCGGCTACAGGCTGGTCCCCGGCGGCAACGTGGTGCCGTTCGCGCACGAGGATTCGTCTTTCGCCCGGCGGGCCGCGTTCACGACCAGGCACCTGTGGGTGACGCCGTTCGCGCAGGACGAGCGTTTCCCCGCCGGGGACTACCCGAACCAGCATCCCGGGGGGGCCGGGCTCCCGGAGTGGACCAAGGCGGACCGGCCTATCGAGAACACCGACATCGTGCTGTGGTACACCCTCGGCAGCCATCACATTCCACGCCCCGAGGACTGGCCGGTCATGCCGGTCGAGCGGGCCGGTTTCGCCCTCAGGCCGTTTGGTTTTTTCGATACGAACCCCGCGCTGGATGTGGCACCGCCAGGCGGCGACGAGACCGGCGGCACCTAGCCAGATGTGGGCGCAGCCGATCGGCCCCTACCTGATCTCCCTGTTCGGCAACGCGCAGAGCCGGCTCGGCGAGGCCATCATCGGTTCGGCCGCGGTCGTGGCGGTGACCATCGTGGCCTACGTCGGCATCCGGGTCGCGGCCCCGTTCGCAAGCCCACGGGCAATAAGCACGTCCTGCGGCCGGGCCTACCAGGCCGGGTGTTCGATGTCCACCGGCGGCAGGTCCCGTACGTCGTTCTTGGCCAGGCTGAGCCGGATACCGTCGTCGGCCCCGGTGACGGCGCTGATCGGGATGGCCACTTCCTTGCGGCCCCACAAGTGCCCCTCCTGGAGGAGCACGTGAGTCACGTGGTGGTTGCGGGGGTCGATGACAAGCCCTTCCACATGGCCGATCTCCCCGTCGGTGGCGTGGACGCGATCGCCGCGGCGCACCGCCACCTCACCCACGGGGATGGCGTCGTAGGTGACGGTCTCCGAGATCCCGGAGACCGCGTCGCCCTCGACCCCGGTGGACCCGCCCAGGCTCAGCCATGGCTGGGAAAGCACTTGTTCCGGGCCGTAGGCCGCATAGCCTCTGGTCCCCGGCACGAACTGCGTCTCCTCGGCGGCGTCGAGCTTCTCAAATTCCGCCATTGTGCAGCGCAGCTTGATCCCGCCGCCGGTGGCATCGACAAGTTCGAGGGGCACGAGCCGGCCGAGCCCACTACGGCCGGCCGGTTCCACCACGAGGTGGGTGAGTTCACGGCTGACCGGGTTGATGACCACCCGGGTCACCTCGCCACATGCTCCATCGACACAACTGACGCCGGACCCGATCACGAACGGTATGTCTGTCATCGCCACCTTCTTCGCCTGGTGTGACCCTCGCCGCAATCCTGGCACTGACGGGATCGCCCGGTACATCGCCCAACATAGGGTGTACCGGACCAGAGCGGCTGACCCGGACTATCACAGCGAACGCCGGCGGGGCACGGGATCGCTGCACCTGGGCACCGGGCCGCGCGGGAGCCGGGGCGCACCGTGAAAGGGAGATCTTCTTCATGCACGCGAGCATCATTCGCGTATCGGCCGCATCGGGGGCGGCCGTTGCCCTCAGCATCATCGGGGTGAGCGGGGCCAGTGCGGCGGGTACGCCCACCCAGACCTCGGGACGTGCGCCGGCAGCGGCTGCGCCGCATGCCGCGGCGGGCCCCGGCACGCAGGCGTGGGTCCAGCGCTACAACGGCACCAAGGCTGGGGCTGACCACGCCAATTCGGTCGCGGTCAGTCCCAGCGGCGGGGCCGTCTACGTCACCGGGGAAAGTCATGCCGTGGGGGCCATCTCCACCGTCTATGACTACGCGACGGTGGCCTACGACGCGGCCACCGGCGCCCGGTTGTGGGTCCAGCGCTACAACGGCCCGGTCAACGGCGATGACCGCGCTCGTTCGATAGCGGTCAGCCCCACCGGAGGGACGGTGTACGTCACCGGGCAGAGCGACGGTGGGACCGCCACCAGCTCTGACTACGCGACGGTCGCTTACGACGCGGCCACCGGCGCACAGTTGTGGGTCCAGCGCTACAACGGCCCCGGCAGCGGGAGCGACGGGGCCAGCTCGGTGTCCGTCAGCCCCACCGGGAACATGGTGTACGTCACCGGCGAAAGCTTCGGCGACTATGCGACGGTCGCTTACGACGCCGCCACCGGCGCGCAGCTATGGGTCATGCGCTACGACGGCCCGGGGCACAGCACCGACGCGGCCAACTCGATAGCGGCCAGCCCCAACGGGAAAGCGGTGTACGTGACCGGCTTCAGCTACGGGACCAACACCTCCGACGACTACGCCACGATCGCCTACAACGCCGCTACCGGCGCCCAGTTGTGGATCAAGCGCTACGACAGCCCCGGCCATGTGGACGACGAGGCCTGGTCGCTCGCGGTCAGCCCAAGCGGGGAAACGGTGTTCGTCACCGGCAACAGTCACAGGACCAGTCACTCGGGCACTGACTACACCACGGTCGCCTACAACGGCGCCACCGGCGCCCAGCGGTGGGTCAAGCGCTACAGCGGCCCCTACGGCGGTTACAACTACGCCAACTCCATGGCGGTCAGCCCCACCGGTGCGACGGTCTACGTCACCGGGCAAAGCCATGCGGCTGGAAACGCATCAAACTCTGATTACGCCACGGTCGCCTACGACGCCACCACCGGCGCGCAATTGTGGGCCCAGCGATACAACGGCCCCGGCAATGACATCGACGGGGGTACCTCGGTGGCGGTCAGCCACGCCGGGGGGACCGTGTACGTCACCGGGGAGAGCTTCGGCGGGACCGCGTCGTGGTACGACTACGCGACGGTCGCCTACGATGCCGGCACCGGCGCCCAGCTGTGGGTCAAGCGCTACACCGGCCCGGGCAGCGCGACCGACCAGGCCAACTCGGTAGCCGTCAGCCCCACGGAGAACAAGGTGTTCGTCACCGGGTACGGCGCCGGAGCGACCACAGGCGATGACTACATCACGATCGGCTATAACGGCTGATTCAATCGGCCCTGCCCCAGGGCCGGGCTGGCCGTGACGAACGCGCAAGCAGGTGTTGGGGGCGCTGCCCGGTGCTCAGGCTCCGGGCGTGCCCCCGCGCCGCATCACGGGCTATCTCCAACTGGACGGGTAACCGGCCGGGAGAAGCCCGTGCGGGGGCTGGTTCCGGTTGGGCGCGGCGCGCACTCCCAGCGACTGGAGCAGTTCGTCGAAGTTGAGCCCGACCCTGGTGGGGAACGGGCCGAGCCCGCCGATGCCGCCGGCTTGCGGAAGTTCCGATTCGGCGGACAGGCCGGTTGGCTGCGCCCACCCGGTTTCGATGCCGTCGCCGCCGTCGTACATGGTGCCGACCACGGTGGCGTCCGACACCCGCTGGCCGACCACGACGGCCGGGACGATGTCCTCGGCCACGTACACCATCAGCCCCACCCCCGGCCCGCTGGTGAGCCGGTAGGTGATCCATCCCCCGCCGGGCCAGCCGAAGTTGGCCCCGTCCGCGCTGGTGACGACCCCGTTGCCGAGAGCGTAGACCGGGCCCGCCCCGGCGAAGTCGACGCCGTCGTCGATGCGCTCTTCGACCAGCCCGTGGACCCCGCGCAGCGGGTTACGGTAGCTCCCCCCGGGGCTGTCGGCGACTGCGGCGCCAACGATCTGTGGCCGGCCGCCCCAGGAGTCCGGCCACGCCGCCACCCCGTCGGCCGCCTTCGCCAGCCACAACCCCGCCCAGGGTGATGCCTTCCCCCGCAGCTCAGCCACGCCGGCCCAGGTGCAGACCACCGCCACCACGCCCGCCACGGCCATCGCGACAGCCAGGGCGATCGTGCCCCGGGCCGATGACCGCCTCCGGCGCTGAGCCGCCCCGGAGCGTGCCCGGGACGACTCGGAGTGCCGGACGCGCATGGTGGACACGATCGCCCCCCTCGTTCTGGCACTGGGGCCGCGCAGCCGCCACCCGGCGGCCGGCCCGCGTCCTGCCGCCAGGGCCCGGCACAGCGCGGGCTCCACGGCGGCCAAGCCGTAGGCAGGCACCCAGCCGGGTGCTATTGGTGCATAAGGCTGCACCACACCCGCCCGCCACCGGGCCATAACTACCCAACACACGGATACCGCTACGCCACGTCAGTCTCCGCGGCCAGCCGGCGCGAGCACCCGCTGGCGGAGGGCGGAACCATGGTGCCCCGGGGGGCGTCCAAGAAGTATGCGGCCATCTATGCAGCGCGTGCCGGGCGCGCCGCTTCTCGTCCTGGCAGCCTGCGCGGCCATGGCGGTGGCGGGGTGCGGCGCTACGCATCCGGCGACCGGATCGGTAGCGGCGGCCTCCCCGACGCCGCGGGAGCGTGCCGTCGCCGACGCGGCAGCCATTCTTAAGGCCTTTGCCGTCCCTCCCGGCGCGCGCCGGTTGCAGCAGGCGCCCAATGCGCTCAAGTCCCCGATCACCACCCTCGTCTCCACCACGCTGGTAGACAGCGTCTCCTTCTGGCGGGCACCCGGCCAGCCGCAAGCGGTACTGGCCTGGGAGCAGGCGCACCTGCCCCGCCGGTTCACGCCGGGAGACCAGGATTTCGGGCCGCCGTCATGGGACCGCATGTTCTCGCTATCGCCGGTTCCCGGCGTGCTGAACGTCCGGGACATGGTGGTCGAGGTGACCGGAGCGGGCAACGGGCAGACGGCGATCCGCGTGGACGCCCAGGTGAGCTGGCAGCCGCCGCGGCCGGCCGCCGAACGGGTGCCGGCCGCCGCCCGCGTGGTCACGATCACCCAGCTGCCCAGCCTGGACCCGCATGCCAGGCGCCCGCCCGCGCCGGTCACGATCACCGACCCGGCGGTCGTCCGGCGGCTCGCGGCGCTCGTCGACGGGCTCCGGCTTTCCACGATCGGGCCGGGCGCCTCCTGCCCGGCGGCCTTTGGCGGCGGGATCAGGCTGACGTTCCGCGCCCGGGCCGGCGGCGCACCGCTCGCGGTCGCGCAGGGCCCGGCCGCCTGCGGCACCGTGCAGTTCAGCGCCGGCGGCAAGCGGCAGCCCGCGCTCCAGCTCACCGACTCGTTCATCCCGCAGGTCCTCAAGCTCGCCGGCCTGCACTGGAAGGTCCCGTAGCACGGCCGGCCGGCGTGGGCCCGGTCAGCACCTCGGAGGCCATGATCTGCCTGCGGATACTTGCGCGCACTTCTGACAGCCTCTTCCCGGCGACCGGGCGGTCGAGCGGCCAGATTGTGGCCCGAACGCGGCAGTCGTAGCCTTGCCAGCGTGGGAGGTGAGGCCTGGTGGCGGACGATGAGGTGACGCGGCCGGGCCTGAAGCTCGACACGACGGTGTCGCATTCTGCCCGCATCTGGAACTACTGGCTGGGCGGCAAGGACAACTACGCGGTCGACCGGGAGGCCGGCGACAAGGTGGCCGCGATGCTGCCGAGCATCGTGGCCCAGGCCCGGGCCGACCGGGCCTTTCTGGGCCGGGCGATCCGGTATCTGGCAGGCGAAGAAGGCATCCGCCAGTTCCTCGACATCGGCACCGGGTTGCCGACCGCGGACAATACCCACGAGGTGGCCCAGCGGGTGGCACCGCAGTCGCGGATCGTGTACGCCGACAACGACCCGCTGGTGCTGGCGCACGCCCGCGCGCTGCTGATCAGCACCCCCGAAGGCGCCTGTGACTATGTCGACGGGGACCTGCGCGAGCCGGACAAGATCTTGGCCAAGGCGGCGGGCACCCTGGACTTCACCAGGCCGGTGGCCCTGATGCTGCTGGGCGTCGTGCACCACATCCCCGACACCGAGCAGGCGTACTCGATCGTCCGGCGCCTGGTGGCCGCGCTGGCGCCGGGCAGCTTCCTTACCATCAACCACTCCACCAGCGCCGTCCACGGCGCGGCCATGGAAGAAGCGGTGGCGCACTGGAACCAGGTCGGCACGCCTTCGATGACCTTGCGCACCCCACAGCAGATCACCCGGTTCTTCGACGGGCTTGACCTGCTGCCCCCAGGGGTGGTGTCGTGCTCCCGCTGGCGCCCTGACCCCCGCCCGGCCGGTGACCTGCCCGCCGAGGTGGACGAATTCTGCGGCGTCGCCCGCAAACCACACGCACCCAGCGCCCCGCCGCCGTCGGCTTGACCGCACCTACCCGATAGCAGCCGGGCCGGAGGCCGTGGCGATGCCCGGGGATGTCAGGCGAGTTCCACCACCTCGCCCAGCCCGGCGCGCAGGTCATCGGCGAGCCTGCCCGGGTCGGTGACCGCGAGCGTGTCGGAGTTGATGCCGATGCAGCAGTCCCCGTTGTGCGAGATGAGAGTGATCATCGCGGCGCAGCCGGGCAGCGGGCCGAACGGGTACATGTGCGTGATCCGCGAGCCCGCGATGTACACCGGGAACGGCACGCCGGGGATGCTGGAGACCTGGACGTCGTTCTTGCTGGTCAGCCGGCCCGAGATCGTGCTGACGACCGGTGCGGGCAGCCAGCCGATCGCCGGGGCCAGCGCGGCTGGCACGGTATCGGCCGTCGTGGCGCTGGCCGCGCGGGCGGCCAGCACGAACTGCCGCACGGCGGCGATCCTGGCCGCCGGGTCGGTCTCGGCCATGGGCGCGGCGAACCTGGCGCCGGTGAACCGGTTTCCGCCCTGCGGGTCGTCCTGGGCGCGCAGGCTGATCGGGAACCCGACGGTGAGCTTGTCGACCGGCGCGCCCTGCTGCTCGTGGTAGCGGCGGAACCCGCCGATCACCGCGGCCAGCAGCCCGTCGTTGAGCGATCCGCCGGCCGCCTTCGCCCCGGCCTTCAGGTCGGCCAGCGGCACATCGATGACCTCGAAATGCCAGTCGCCACCCCGCCGGGCAAGCAGCGGCGATCCGGGCGGGGCGGACGCGCTCTGCCCGGCGAAGCGGGCCGCGGACAGCGCCTCCCCGGCTGCCCGCGAGGCCAGGTCCCACGGCCTGGTGAGCGCGCCCAGCGCCCTGGTGCCCTGGCGCACCGCCGCCATGGGGGTAGCGCGGACCGCGTCGGCGACCTGCCCCACGAACAGCCCGGTACGCGACCCCTCGCCCGCCGCCGGGACCGGGGGCTCGGGCCGGTCCGGGTCATGCTCGGGCGTACGGCTGTGCAGCCGCATCATCAACTGGACCGCGCCAAGCCCGTCGGTGACGCTGTGGTGGCTCTTGGCCGCGTACCCGGCGCGGCCGTCGGCCAGCCCCTCCACCAGCAGCGCCTGCCACAGCGGGCGGTCACGGTCGAGCGGAGCGGCGGCGAAGTCCTGCATCACGTCGAGCAGTTGCCGCAGCGTCCCGGGGCCGGGCAGCCGGATCCGGTGCACGTGCCGGGACAGGTCGAAGTCACCGTCGGTCACCCAGGCCGGGGTGCCGAGCGCGAGCGCGGGCTCGAGCACGCGCTGCCGCATCCGCGGCACCATGCGGGACGCCCACTCGTGCGCCGCGAGCAGCCGGTCCCAGTCCGGGGGAGGGTCGAGCAGTTCGAGCAGGCTGACCGTGACGCGCAGCCGCGGGTCCGCGGATTCAGCGCGCCACATGGCCGTTTCCAGCGGGTTCATCCGGGGCGAAGCGCCCCAGTCCAGCGGCAGCGCGGGCGGGCCGGGGCCGGCCGCCGTCGTGGCGGTCACCTGCCCGGTTCCGTGGGCGGGCCAGTTGGCCAGCGTCGCCAGGTACTGCCCGCGAACCCGGCGGATGTGATCATCCAGGCCGGCCACGTCCCAGCCGTCGGTGGCGACCGGGGGCAGCACCGTGATCTGCACCGTTCCCGCGTGAATCCCGGTGGCGCCGCGCCACATCAGCTCGCCGGAGTTGCGGATCACGATCGGCACGATCGGCACCCCCGCCTGCATCGCGACGTGGAACGCCCCCTTCTTGAACGGCCCGAGCGCCGGCGTCGGCGACCGGGTGCCCTCCGGCGCGATCACCAGGGAGATGCCGTCGTGCAGCTTCTGCACCGCCGGCTCCAGTGCCTTCCGCGCCTGCGCGTTGTCCTGCCGGTCTACGAACGCCACGTCGGCGAGCCGGAACATCAGCCCGAAACCGGGGCTGTTCGCGAGTTCCTTCTTCGCGACGCCGGTGAACCCGCCGCGCAGCAGCTTGGCCAGGATGAGCACGTCAAGCTGGCTCTGGTGGTTGAAAAGGAACACGGCGGGCCGGGCCGCGAGATGCTCTGCGCCACGGACGTCCAGCCGTACCCCGGCCAGCACGCTGCCCAGCTCACCGGCGAACGTGGTGCCGAGGTCGACGGCCTCCCGCCGGGATCCCGTGGTCGCGCCCAGCGCCACGCCCGCGGTGAAACCGCCGAGCATGCCGGCCAGCCCGGCTACCGTGCGGGCGAGGTCGGCCGCCCCGGCCCGGCGGGAGCGGAACCTGGCCACCGGCCAGCCGTAGTGCCGCGCCGCCTCGGCCAGGCGCCGGCCGGGGTTGATGGCACGCGACCGCCCGGCAGCCCGCAGGAACGGCACGTCCTCGTCGCCGTTGGAGTAGGCGTAGCTCTGCGCCAGGTCGATGTCGTGTTCCCCGGCGAACTCGCGCACCGCCGCCGCCTTGCCGGCCCGCCACAGCAGCGGGCCGCCGGGCCGGCCGGTGCAGATACCGTTCACGATTTCGACCGGTGACACAAGAATTTGCGATACGCCCATCGCCCTGGCCGTGGGCTCCACCTGGAACCGGGTGGCGGAGGAGGCAAGGACGACGGTGTGCCCGGCTCGCTGGTGCGCCCCGACCAGACGCCATCCCTCGGGGTACAGCGACCCGGAGATGCCCTGCACGAACAGGCGCTCGCCGAGTTCGGCGAGCTCGTCCTCGCTGCGCCCGGCCCAGGTGCGCATGCTCAGCACGGTGAACTGCTCGAAGTCCTCCTCGGTGGTCACGCCGCGGATGCCGGTGAGCAGCATCCGCCCCAGGTCACCCGGTGTGACCTGCAGCGACCTGAGGTGATGGCGGGCGAACGCGGACAGCGAGTAGCCGTCGATCAGAGTGCCGTCGAAGTCGAAGAACGCCCCGATGAGCGGGCCCTTCGGCCCGGCCTCGACGGCGGCGATCAGGTCCTGCTCGGACCACGGGCCGGCCGCCGGCTGGTTAGGGTTCGACACCGATCGCCTCCCGTCGGCCCGCGGCATCGATCTCGTCGATCACGATCAGCCGGGCCACGTCGTCGTGCAGGCGCCCGGCGAACACAAGTCTCCGCTGGGCCAGGTCGTCGCCGCCGGGGCCGAGCAGATCCAGGTTCCCGGCGAGCTTGACCGCGCTGGCGAACAGTTCCCGCGAGAGCGACTCCGGCCCGTGCAGCCGCCCCTGCAGCAGCATCTGCTGCCCCACCCCGGCGCACTCGTCGAGGAACTCCCGTTCCGCGAACGGCTCCCCGGGCGGCCGCGCGGTGAGCCGTTCGGCGACCACGAGCTGCGTATCGAGAAAAGACCGCAGCACCCGGTTGGCCACCAGCAGCTCCGACCGCTCCAGCACCGAGCGCCCGTCGCCTACCGTCTCCCACCGGGGGTCGAGCCGGTCGAGCTCGGCCTGGAGCACCGCCCGATAGGCCGTCTTGTCCGGGAAGAAGAACTCGAACTTGAGCTGGTCCCGCAGCCGCATCGCCTCATCCCACCGGTCGGCGGGCGGGCTGAGCAGCACCAGTTCCGCCACCGCCCGGTCGAGGAAATGGTGGATGGCGCTGTTCCGGTAGAACGCCGCGACCAGGTGCTGGCCCCGTTCGATGGCGTAGACCGGCTCCTCCCCGCCCGCGTAGACCGTGACCACGTTCTGCTGGGACAGGGCGCCGAGCACCCGCTGCACCCCGGCGCCGGTGTCCAGGATCTCCCGCGAATACGGCAGCCCCCGCTCGGTCAGGTAACTGCGCAACGGCTCAAGCACCCCGCGGACCTGGCCCAGGGTCAGCGCACGGTCCCGTACCCCGAGCAGGGCCAGCGTCACCAGCGCCGTTGCGGTCACCGGGGTCACCCGGTTGATCCGGACGGCCACCTCGAACGCCACCTTCTGCAGCGCCAGCCGCCATTCGTCCTTGGGCGGGGTGGTGGGGTCGGGGCTGGCCTTGGGTGGGGTGGTGGGGTCGGGGCTAGCAGGGCCGTCGGGGCCGCCCGGCGGCAGGGCCGCGCGCAGCGAAAGCGGCTCGGCGAACCGGACGTGGACCGTGCCGATCCGGGCAAGCTGGCCCCGCGCATAGCCCGCGAGCCAGCCGAGCCCTTCCGCCTTCTTCGCGGCACCGGCCTGCTCCGCCGCCATGGCCGACACCTCGCGAAGCTGGTCGTAGGTGATCGAAACCGGCACGAGCCAGGCGTCCTCGGCACGGCCCCGGGCGATCGCCTCGGCCACGTAGGCCAGCAGGCCATAACGCGGCGGGCGCAGCTTCCCGGTCCGGGACCGGCCGCCCTCCATGTACCACTCCAGGTTGAAGCGCTTCTCGAGCAGGAACCCGAGGTATTCGCGCAGGGCCAGCTTGTAGATCTCGTCGTCGCCGAAGCTGCGGCGGATGAACACGACGCCGGCTCGTTTGGCCAGCGGGCCGATCGGCCAGAACCGGAGGTTGTCGCCACCGAGCACGTGGTTGCGGGGGAAGTCATGCTCGGCGAGGACATCGGCGAGCAGCAGCGGATCGGCGTACGAGCGGTGGCTGGGCAGGAAGACCAGGGCGTGCTCGCGGTTCAGCTCACGCAACCGGTCCAGCCCGGCGGTGTCGACCTGCACGTCCCACGCGTGGGCGTGCAGCGGGCGCAGCGTGCTGGACAGCAGGTCAACCGCGATCGGGCTCATCGAGGCAACCAGGCCGTCCAGGTCCGCCCCGGCCCGCGTCATCGCCTCGTCCTCGGTCATGCCCAGCCGCGCCGCGAGCCGGGTGACCTCGGCACGGAAGGCCGGGCTGTCCTCGATCGCCTCGGTGACCTCCTTCGGCACCTTGTACCGGTCCCCGAGCAGCGCCCGCTCGGAGCGGTCCAGCGCGAGCCTGGCCTGCCTGGACACGAAATGGGCGAACGAGCCGGTGCCGCCCCACCGCCCGCGCAGCGCGGCCACCGTGGCGGATTCCGCGATCACCATCCGGGCCCGGTCCGGTTCGCGCCGCATGATCCGGTTCTGCCAGAACGCCGGCGGCCGCCGCGGGTTGACCTGCGACAGCACGTCGGACCAGCGGACCCGCCGTTCGCCGCCGCGTTCGCGCGGCAGCCAAGCCACGCGGACAGCGGTGACCACCGTGTCCGGCACCGCCCGGTCCAGCGACCGCGCCAGGCCCGGGCCGTCCAGCGGCAGCACCGCGGACGGCCGCAGGTGGCCGTTGCGCAGCCACTGCCTGACCAGCGCGCGCTCCGCCGCGCTCGCCGACCCGGCCAGTAGGACCAACGCCTCGCGGCCGGCAGGCCGGTTGCCCGTCGCGGGCCGTGCTGACTGAGGACCGCCCATGCACGCCCTCCCTCAGTCACATCCTCGCCCATCGGCGTGATCAGGGTCACCCCCAGCGAAGTGGGGGTCGGGTGGGCGGTCGCGTGTTCTTCCTAAGGATCATCGCGCAGGCCGATCATGCTGGGTAGCGGACTCTGCCGATTGTTTGCAGCGCTGGCTGCTGCCTTAGTCGGGGCCTACCGTCGTAGACGTGGTCGACCGGGATGTAGATGACGCGATGGCGCGGAGCTTCCTTGCGGAGCTGCCGGCAGAGTTGGTCAGCAGTCTGCGGGCAGCGGGCGAGCGCGCGGACTACCCGGCGGGTACGACGGTGTACCGGGCCGGTGATGACCCGCGGGCAGCGCTGGTTGTCCGGGGGCTGATCCGGGTGTATCTGAGCTCGCCGGAAGGCCGGCAGGTCACTGTCCGATACGCCCGGCCCGGTGATGTGCTCGGGATCGCGGTGCTGGTGGGCGGGCCGGCCGGTACCAGCGTCCAGACGGTCGAGCCATCGAGCGTGTTCCGGGTCAGTGCTCGGGCACTGACCGCGGCGGCGCGGCGTGATCCCCGGGTCTCCTGGGCCATCGCCGAGGAGCTGAACCGGCGCCTGTATGAGGTGCTGGAGCAGACCGCGGTCAATGCGTTCGGCTCGGTGCGCCAGCGCGTCGCCGGCCACCTGCTCGATCTCGCCTCCGACCGGCAGCAACCGCGGGGCCGCCTGGTCGCCCACGTGTCGCAGCAGGAACTGGCGGATGCGGCCGGGTCGGTCCGCGAGGTGGTGGCCCGGGCGCTGCGTGACCTGCGCGTCGCTGGGATCGTGGCCACCGCGGCGGACAGCGTCGTGATCCTCGACCCGGCCCGGCTGTACGCCGAGTCCGGTGGCCGGGCTGGCCTGTGACTTTAGTCACCCGGTGCGCGACCGAGGTCACTGACCCAGCCGCGAGGCGGCGGCAGGCTGGGTGGGTCCGGCCCAGAGGTGGGCTGGCCAGCAACGGAAAGAGACTTCCGCCATGAACGCTTTGACCGCGATGTCCCGGGCCGAGCCTGGGTCGACGGGGGCGGTGAAGGCGGTGTCGGTGATCAGCACCGGGACCGTGCGGATCCGTCCCGAACAGCCCTACGGCACTCGCAAGCCGCTGTATTGGTGGCTGCTGACCTCCCAGCGGTGGACACCGCCACGGCCGATCAACGTCTACGTCATCGAACACACCCGCGGGCTGATCCTCTTCGACACCGGGCAGGACCGCGCCTCGGTCACCGACGACGCCTACTTCCCTGGCGGTGCCACCGGCTATCTGTATCACCGGCTCGCCCGATTCGACATCGGCCAGGACGACACCCTCACCGCCCAGCTCGCCATGCTCGGCTATGCCCCCGCCGACGTGGACACCGCGATCGTGTCCCACCTGCACGAGGACCACATCGGCGGGCTGCGCGAGCTGACCGGCTCGCAGCTGCTGGTCTCGGCCGCCGAATGGGCCGAGCTGACCGGGCCTGTCCCGGAGCTGCGCGGCTTCCTGCGCAGGCACATCCAGCTGCCGGGACTGAAATGGCACCAGGTCAGCCTGGAGCCCACCAGGGATCCCGCCCTGGCCCCCTTTGCCGAGTCGCTGGATGTGATGGGCGACGGGTCGCTGGTGCTGCTGCCCACCCCCGGCCACACGGCGGGCTCGGCGTCACTGCTGATCCGCCGTGCCGGCAGGCCTCCACTGCTGCTGGCCGGGGACCTCACCTACGGGGCGGAGATCCTCCAGCGCGGCCAGGTTCCCGGCGTGGGCAACCGGCGGCGGCTCGCGGAAAGCTCGCGCAAGGTTCTCGCTCTGGCCGAGCAGCAGCCGGGCCTGGTCGTGCTGCCCGCTCACGACCCAACAGCGGCCCAGCGGCTGCTGGACAGCTAAGACGGTGATGGCCAAATGACCAGTGATGTGCTGCTCCTGGGAGCGGCGGGGAACAGCGGCCGGCTCATCGCGGCCGACCTGGCCGCCCGCGGCCTGTCCGTCCGGCTGGCCGGGCGTCGCCTCGGCCCGCTGGAGGACCTCGCCCAAGCGCTGGCCGCCGGTGGCGCGACGACCGACGTGCGTTCCGTCGATGTCAGCGACGCCGCGTCGCTGGCCGAGGGGCTCGCCGGGGTCGGGGTGGTCCTGTCCACGATCGGGCCTTTCGCCCGGCAGGCCGGCCCAGTAATCGACGCCTGCCTCGGCGCTGGAGTGTCCTATGTGGACATAGCGAACGAATGGCCGGCGGTACGGGGCCTGCTTGACCGCGACGAGCAAGCGCGCGCACACGCGGTTACGCTCGTCACCGGCGCTGGGTTCGGGCCGGCCGCGACCGAGACGCTCGTCCTGCGCCTGGTCGGGCAGATGGGCGTGGTGCCCGACCTGGTGCGTGTCGCAGCCGCTGCGGAGGTGACCCGCCACAGCGACGGTGTCCGCCAGACGATCCGCGAGTCCCTGTCCCAGGGCGTGGCCATCACTTACCGCGACGGTCAGGTGACCCGGGAGGCTCTCGGCAGCGGTGCCACGGTCTTGACCTTCGGCGGCGCCCAGCGGCAGATGTTGCCCGGGCCGGTCGGTGACCTGGAGGCGGCCAGGCTGGCCAGCGGTGCCGCCAACGTCGTGGCGTACATCGCCGACCCGGCAGCGCCCAGCGCTGGAACCGGCTCCTGCACCTGGGCCGAGGCCGTCGGGCCCGACGGGCACATTGCCGTCGCCGAACTACGGGCCGGTGAAGGTGTCGGCGCAACGGCCGCCATCGCCGCCGAAACAGCCCGGCGCGTTCTGGCCGGAACCAAACCCGGCGCATGGACCCCCGGTCAACTGTTCGGCGCCGCCCTTGTCACGGACGCCACCGGCGCCCGGGTGACCGTCAACGGGCAACCGGCATAAGCGCGGCGCTGCGCGGCAGGCGAGCATCCTGCGTTGCAGGGCATGCATATGGGAGGAATCAATGGAGATCGATACGCTCGAGGGAGTCCAGCTCGGCGGCATCACACAGTGGATCCGTATTCGCGGGGCGGACGCGTCCAACCCGGTACTTCTGCTGATGCAGCAGGGTCCCGGGTTGCCAATAATCAATGAGGCGCGGCGTCTGGAGCACCTTCTCGGCCTGGAAGAGACCTTCACCGTCGTCTATTGGGACCAACGGGGCACCGGCCTATCATCACCACCACTGCGCAAGAATTCGCACAGGTTCGAAATCAGCGTGGCGCGGATGGTCGACGACACGGTGACGCTGCTGGAGTTGCTTCGCGACCGATTCGGTGGCAAGACATTCGTCGCCGGGTTCTCCTTCGGCGCGACGTTCGCGGCATACGCCGCTGTGCAGCGCCCGGAGCTCGTGGCGGCGTTGGTAGCGGCTGGCATGGACATCGACATACCCGCAGCCGAAAACAACGCCTACGCCTTCGCGCTCAACGCCGCCCGCCGGCGCGGCAACCGACGCGCAATCCGGCAACTGGAGGCCATCGGGCCGCCGCCGCACACAAGCGTGAAGCAGTTCACCACCCGGGCCCGCTGGGCGGCCAACTTCAGAGGCGTAGCGACCAACGCCAACTTCAACAGCGTGCTCCGCGCGCTGCTCGTCAGCTTGGTCCGGTCGCCCGACTACTCGGCCGCGGACGTCATCCGCACCCTTCGTGGGATGAGGGCATCGCTGGCGGCGCTACTGCCCCAGCTTGCCACCACAGATCTGGTTCGCACCATGCCGCGCCTCGACGTGCCTGTTGTCATGGCGCAGGGCCGTCTCGACCAGGTGGCGCCCGGCGAAGCGGCACAGCGGTTCCACGACTCGCTCACAGCCCCGAGCAAACAACTGGTGTGGTTCGAATCATCGGCGCACACACCCCACCTGGAGGAACCTGCCAAGTTCCGCGACCTGGTCATGAACCTCAGAGCTGGTCAGCTCGCCAGCACCTGAATCAGCCAGTCGGGCCGGAGCGCGGGACCGGGATCCGCTCCCGGCCATGGCGCCGGTCACCCAGAGACGTCGCAGCGGCCAGCCTATTCCGGACATCCGCGGCCTGGCCGGCGCCGCTCCACGTCGGCAGGTGCGCCGGGCGGCGCCTGAGACGAGCCCGGCGGTATTTCTGGGCGGGCACCGGAACGCTCCGAATAGGTAGCCGGGCGGGCGCACCGCTGTCACATCCTCGCCCATCGGCGTGATCCGGGTCATCCCAGAGCCCCTGTTCGTCCAGCGCATTCACACGGAACTCACACGCGTTCGGCGCAGGACCCTGAGGTACGGCCACCAGGATGATCAGCCGGGATCACCTGAAACCCTGCGAGGTGCGATGGAGACCGGGGCCACTGGCGGGCCGGTGCGGATGCAGTGGCGGTTGTCGTGAGGGCCGGGCCGGTGCTCAGGGCGGCTTTGGCCGGCGCTGCCCGGCGGCCGGTGCAGACCGTGGTGATCTTCGCGGTGCTGGCCACGGCCACCACGGCCGCCCTGGTCGGGCTGACCCTGGCCACCAACCCCACCCAGGCGGACCAGGCGGTGTCCGCCCGCTACCACGTCGCGGACCTCGCGGTGACGATCGACGACGCGTTGGTGACGAGCGCCCAGCTCGCCAGGATCCGCCACCTGCCTGGAGTGACCAAGGCCGTCGGCTACCCCGCGACCACGGTCGACGTCACCATCCCGGCGACGCCCGGGTACCGCGGCGGCGCCGCGGTTTCCGGCCCGCTGACCATAGTGGGCCGGGCGCTGCGGGCCGGCCCGCTCGATCACATCACCCAGAAGTCCGGCCGGTGGCCGGCCCGGCTGGGCGAGATCGACGACAACGACCTCTCCGGAACGCGAGGCTCCGTCGGCCTGCTGCAGACCATCACCGTGACCGGCCTGGCGGGCAGGCCCAAGCTCGCCATCGTCGGATGGGGCTCGCTGCCCGCGCAGGACGACACGCAGAACGCCTGGGCCCTGCCTGGCACGATCACCGCCCTGGAAAGGGCCGGCGCGCCCCGGCAGGAACAGATGCTCTACACCTTCAGCCACGCATCCACCGTCGCCCAGGTCAGCGCGGACCTGGCCGAGCTGCGGGCGGCGCTGCCCGCCGGGGCGATCATCGGCCACGCCACCGCGCTGTCCGCCGGGAACCTGAGCGACATGGGCAACGGGATCCATGCGGCGTCCGCCGTCCCGTACGCCATCATGGCCCTGCTGCTCGCAGTGGTCATCGTCGCCAGCGTGGCCGCGGCCGCTGTGACAGCCGGCTACCGCCGGATCGGGGTTCTGAAGAGCATCGGCTTCACCCCGGCTCAGGTCGCCGCCACCTATCTCACCCAGCTCGGGGTACCGGCACTGGCCGGGGCGCTGGCCGGAACGGCGCTCGGCAATCTGTGGGTGCTGCCCCTTATCCAGGTGCGGTCGCTTTTCAAGGTCACCGTGGCCGTTCCCCTCTGGATCAATATCGCCGTGCTGGCCGGGATGCTGGCGCTGGCCGGGCTGGCTGCCCTGGTGCCCGCCGTGCGGGCGGGACGGCTTCCGGCCGTGCAGGCGATCACGGCCGGCCAGGCCCCACGGGCCGGACACGGGCACGCCGCCCACCGGCTCGCTGGCAGGGTGCCGCTGCCCCGCCCGGTCACCGCCGGGCTGGCCGCCCCGTTCACCCGCCCGTCCCGGTCGGCGGCCACGCTGGCCACCCTCACCATCGGGCTGACCGCGGCCGTCATCGCCGTGGGTCTCAGCACCCAGATCACCAAGATCGTGATCAGCATCGGCGTCGCCTACATAGACCGCGCGCTGTTCCTGCGGCTGACCTGGCTGGTGGTCGTGCTGGCCGGGATCGGCGTGTTCGCCACGCTGCTGATGCAGGCCCGGGAGAAGGTCCATGACCTCGGGATACATAAGGCGCTCGGGATGACACCCCGGCAGGTGATCACGATGGTCATGTGCTGGGCCGCCGTCCCCGCCATCATCGCCGCGGCCATCGCACTGCCCGCCGGCGCCGCCCTGGAACCGGTGGTCGCACGGGCGGTTGTCAGCGCGGAGGCGGGTCCGCTGGAAGGCATGAGCGCCCTCATAGGCGGTCCCTTCGCTGGAGCCGCGCCGATCACCCGCCCCGGCGATGCCGTGCGGTACACCCGCCACGGCAAGGCCGTGATCAATGCCGGCCCGCCGCACCAGCGGCTACGGGGCGGGCAGCAAGCCGGAGGGGGTGCCCCGGGATCGCCGGGCTTCTTCGCCGGCCTGTTCGGCACCGCCGGCCAGAATCCCTACTCCCCCGGCGAACTTGCCTTGCTGGCCCTGGCCGGCCTGGCCGTCGCCCTCGCCGGCGCGCTCGGGCCCGCGATCTGGGCCGCCGCCTCGCGGGCCACCACCGCCCTGCGGGCCGAATGAGGAGAGACCAATGGACGCGCTGATCAGCCTCGGCGAGGCGACCAAGCGGTACGCCGGGGGCGCCACCGCCCTGGACCAGGTCAGCCTGGACGTGGCGGCCGGTGAGGCGGTGGCCGTGATGGGGCCCTCCGGCAGCGGGAAATCGACGCTGCTGAACCTGGTCGCCGGGCTGGATAAGCCCAGTGGCGGCACCGTCACCGTCGCCGGGCAGCGGGTTGACACCCTGTCCGAGACCCGGCTGGCCCGCTACCGCCGCCGGGAGGTTGGGATGGTCTTCCAGTTCTTCAATCTGCTGGACGACCTCACCGTGGCCGGCAACGTGCTGCTGCCCGCCCAGCTCGCCGGGACACCACGGCGCAAGGCGCGGGCCCGGTGCGCCGAACTGCTGGACCAGCTCGGCATCGGCCGCTACCGGGACATCTACCCCGGGCGGCTGTCCGGTGGTGAGCGGCAGCGGGTGGCGATCGCCCGTTCGCTGATCAACGACCCGGCGGTGCTGCTCGCCGACGAGCCGACCGGGGCGGTGGACACCGCCGCCGGTGAGGGGATCGGCCAGTTGCTGCTGGACCTCAACGCCGCCGGGCAGACCCTGGTGCTGGTGACCCACAGCCCGGACCTGGCCGCCCGCTATGCCAAGCGGACCGTGCGGCTAGTGGACGGCCACATCGCCAGCGATACCGCCGCCCGGAACTGATATCCGCTTGCCCGCGCCGGGAAGCAGTGTGCCAGGCAACTCCTGAGACAAGGACCCGGCGGTGTATCTGGCGGGCCACCGGATCGCTCCAAATAGGTAGCCGGGGCGGGCGCACTGCTGGCGCCGAGGCCCTGACCAGATTGAGCGATGGGACCTTTTGGTGGCCACTACCAGGTTTCTGGCCGGGATGTCTATCCGGGCTTGCCGCGCAACGGTTGCCGCCCGCAGGCCTCGGCTCGCTGTGGCATTGCCGGCGGCCCTGATGCTGGCGGTGGTGGCTGGAACCACCGCGTGCGATCCCGGCCACCATGGCCGGTATCCGATCCAGGCTGCCTATACGCGGCCGGGGCCGTATGCGACGACGACCGGCACGGTGAAGGATGCCACGGGCAGCGCGATCTACGACTTGTTCTACCCGCGCCACTATGCCGCGCTCGGGTTCAAGAGCCCCATCGTCACGTGGGGCAATGGGACCACCGGCAGGCCTGCCATGGTCTCGACGCTGTTGGGCCACCTGGCGTCTTACGGGTTCACCGTCATCGCCTCGACGTCCGGCTGGACCGGCAGCGGCGTGCAGATCGACGCCGCGGCCCACTACCTGGCCGCACAGGACTCCGCCGTGGGCAGCGTTTTCTACCACAGGCTGGACGTGCACGAGGTGGCAGCCGTTGGTCACTCCCAGGGCGCGGGCGGTGCGGTCCGCGCGGCCACGAACGACCCGGCACTGATCAAGGCCGTGCTGACGTTCTCGCTGCCGAACGCGTTCTGGGCGGCGCCCAATCCCGGCTGCCCGACCAGGGCTGACTGCCTGGCCGACCCCGCCGCGCTCACCCAGCCCGTCTTCTTCCTCTCCACCTACGGGCCCTTCGACTCGTTCATCGCAAGCCCGGCCACCGAAAAGGCCTTCTACAACAGCACCACTGTCCACGCCGCGCTCGGCATCATCCGCGAGTCCGACGGCGAGACCGCAGACCACAATTCGATCGAGAACACCTCCTACGGCGGGAACCCCGGCGGCGAACTGGGCTACGCCACCGCATGGCTCGAATACCGGTTGCGCGGCAACACCACCGCCGCTGGCGCCTTCACCGGCGCACACCCCGAACTGGTGTCGAACACCAACTGGCCGGGCAGCGCCACCAAATGAGGAGTGCGACAATCGGCGCATGCCGGAACGACTTGAGGTTCAGCGGGCGGTGGCCGCGCCAGCGGGCGAGATCTTCGCGGTGCTCACCGATCCGCAGGGCCACGTTGCCATAGACAGCTCGGGCATGCTGATGGCGGCCAGCGGGGATATCGTCGCCAAGGCCGGGGACACGTTCGTCGTGCACATGGACCGGGAAGCGCTCAACGACTACCCCCTCGGCCTCTACGACGTCACCGTCGAGATCGTCACGTTCGAGCCGGACCGGGAAATCGCCTGGACCATCCACGGCCAGTTCGAGATCGGCCACGTGTACGGCTACCGGCTGGAGCCCATCGCGGAGGGCACGCTCGTGACGTCCTACTACGACTGGTCGGCGATAGCGCAGAACTGGAAGGACGCAGCGATCTTCCCGGTGATCCCGGAGAGCGCGCTGCGGGCCACGCTCGGGATCCTGGCCCGCACCGTCGCCCCGGGCAAGCCCCGCCCGACCCTCCCGGCCTCCTGACCGGCGCTGCGGCATCCGGCCGCTGGTGACCGGAGGGCTGGAATGTCGGACCGGCGAGTGATACTCGGTTGCGCGTATGGAGCGGCTGACCGGCGGCGGTGCCCCGTGGGCCGGGCGGATCCGCCGGGCGTTTCGGTGCTGCCGTGGGATCGGAGAAGTATGCGCGTCGAGGTCGGGGCCGTCGTGCCCGAGACGCCAGCGGCGGAGGAGGGCCTGCCGGATGTCCCTGGCCTGGCGCGGCTCGCGGAGCGTGCTGGCCTGGACTGCCTGTGGGCCGAGGACCGTCTGGTGGCCGGCCAGGAGCCGGTGCTGGACAGCAGCCTGATGCTGGCCGCCGCCGCGGCGGTCACCGACCGCATCGCGATCGGGTTTTCCGTTTATGTGCCGTCGCTGCGCCCGCTGGCCTGGGCCGCCAAGCAGATCGCCAGCCTGCAGCACCTCGCGGGAAGCGGCCGTCTGCGGCTCGGTGTGGGCCTGGGCGGCGGGTCCGCGGACGAATATCACGCGGCGGGCTGGCGCCGCGAGGACAGGGCCCGGCGCACCGATGACTTTCTCCGGCTGCTGCCCGGCCTGCTCAGCGGCAAGCCGACCCCGATCCCCGATGCCCCGGGTTCCGTCGAGATCTCGCTGCGGCCAGCCATGCCGGTGCCGCCGCTGTGGATCGGCGGCCAGTCAACGGCTGGCCTGCGGCGTGCCGTCCGGTTCGGCGATGGCTGGCTGTCCGGCTTGCAAACCCCGGGCGAGTTCGCGGCCAGCGCGGCCCGCCTCGGCGAGCTGTCGGAGGAGGCCGGGCGGCCCAGGCCCCGGCTGGGCATGTGCGTGCATGCCGCCATCGGCAGGCGCGCGGACGCCGGGCTGGCCGGCATCACCGCGGCGAGCATGCAGCGCATGTTCGGCGTGCCCGCCGACCGCGCCCGGCAACTGGCCGTCGGCGGGACACCCCGCCGGGTCGCCGAGCACCTCGCGCGCTACTGCGAAGCGGGAGCAGAACTGCTGGCGGTCACCTGCTACCCCGCGCCCATGGAGCAGTCCTGGGAGTTGCTCGCAGAGACACGGCGGCTGCTCAACCAGCCCTGAAGCAGATCCCACCGATGGGACCGTCGCTGTTACCGTGCCGCCATGGGTATTCCGCTCAGCGATGCGGCGCTGCGACTGGTCGACGGCAGGAACTACGCGGTCCTGGCCACGGTGAATCGGGACGGCAGCCCGCAGACCTCCGTGGTGTGGGTCGGCCGCGACGGGACCGACCTGCTGTTCTCGACGGTGGAGGGGCGGGTCAAGCACCGCAACATGGTGCGGGACCCGCGCGTCAGCGTCACCGTGATCGACTCTGCAGACCCGGAAAACTATGTCGAGTTGCGCGGCCGGGTGTCGATGACCCCGGACATCGGCCGGCAGCTCGACACCCAGCTGTCGTGGAAGTACGACGGCAAGGATCCGGGACAGGACCGCCCCGGCGCGGTCCGCGTGGCCGTGCGGGTGGTCGTGGAGAAGGCCACCGGCTACGCCGCCTAGCGCCGCAGTCCCGGAATCAGCGTCCGGGCATTTTCCGAGTAGACGAGGCGCAGCACGTCCGCGGGCAGGTTTAGGGCGGAGATGCACCAGCGCCCGGTCGGCGGCGGATCCTCCGGGGAGTAGCCGAAGTATTCGTCCTCGGTCTCGAGGAACCGGAAGTAGATCTCGTAGCTTTCCCGCTCAGGCGGTATCAGGTCGGTGGCAAAGAGAACCCGGCCGGGATGCCGCAGGATCAGCGCACGGGTGCGGCGCGGCTGCCGCCCGAGTTCGGCGATCCTGGCGGCGATGTCGATCGTGAGATTGGGATAGCTGTCGAGCATCCGGGTGATCCAGGCGACATCCTCGGCGTTGCATCCGGCGTGCAGCCCGATGAACCGGGTGCGCGGATGCGCAGCCACGAGGGCTTCCAGCGAGCACATGAGCTGGCCGAAACGCGGAAAGCCGGGGCCT
>Ga0207664_10000474_pt1 | contig 28453 bp, 25 predicted proteins | sample LARL83metaG_FD_184349 | JGI IMG/M metagenome (GOLD analysis project Ga0207664, IMG submission 184349) | Corn, switchgrass and miscanthus rhizosphere microbial communities from Kellogg Biological Station, Michigan, USA - LAR L8-3 metaG... | ecosystem: Host-associated > Plants > Roots >... | reverse complement strand
TTTGTGCATGCCGAGGGGGCAGCTTTCCTCGTTAATCCAGCAGCAAACTCATAGTTGCCAACGACGACAACTACGCTCTCGCCGCTTAAGGCGTAAGCCCCGAACCCACTTGTGCTCATGCTTGTCGGTGTAGGGTCATTATCATGAGATCGCCGAACGCTGCCGCCTGGCGGCTCTAGGCTAGATCAATCAGGCTGGTTCCGCGGTGCGTTTTGCCCACCGTACTTGTCGCGGAACGAGATCGAACGGTGAGCTAAGCATGTAGATCCGGGCATTTAACGCCTTCGGACGCGGGTTCGACTCCCGCCACCTCCACCAATGCAAATAGAAACCCCCGAGCGATCGGGGGGTTTTTATTTGCTCCAATGAATTCAGGCGGCGCGATTGTGCGAGCGCATGGTGCGCTGCTTCTCGATCTGCCAGTCGCGCTGCTTTTCGGTATCGCGCTTGTCGTGTTCCTGCTTGCCGCGGGCGAGGCCGATCTCGACCTTTACCTTGTTGCCTTTCCAGTACATGGCTGTGGGAACCAGCGTGTATCCCTTGCGCTCGACGGCCCCGACCAGTTGATCGATCTCCTTGCGATGAAGCAGGAGCTTGCGTGTGCGCCGATCCTCGGCGATGACATGGGTGGATGCGCTGATCAATGGCGGGATCGATGCCCCGACCAGGAAGATCTCGTTCTTGAGGACGATCGCGTAGCTGTCGCCGAAGTTGATCCGTCCGGCGCGCAGGGCTTTCAGCTCCCAGCCCTGCAGAGCCACGCCGGCCTCGAAGCGCTGGTCGATGTGATATTCGAAACGCGAACGCTTGTTGAGCGCGATGGTGCCGCCGCCCTTGCTGTCTTTATCCTTCGCTTTGGCCATGTCCGTTAAACTCGCGTCTTGCTGCCCTGATGCTGGTTTCCCGCATGACGGGCCTGACCAAGCGTGAAGTAATGAGGTTGCCGTGATCGAAATTCGTCGCAGCGCGCTGGTGAAATATTCGCCGAAGCAGATGTTCGAGCTGGTCAATGACGTTGAAGCATACCCAAAGCGTTTCTCCTGGTGTGCCGGCGCCGCCATTTTGGATCGTCAGGAAGATGTGCTGGTGGCACGGCTCGATCTCAAGTTCGCCGGACTACGACAGAGCTTCACCACGCGCAACACCATCGATCCTCCCGTGCGTTTGCAGATGAGCCTGGTCGATGGTCCGTTTCGCAGCCTCGAAGGCGTATGGGATTTCATCGCGCTGGGTAACGCCGGATGCAAAGTGGCGTTTGCACTGGACTTCGATTACGCGGGCAGGCTGGGAGGCGGCGCCCTGAAGCTGGGTTTCCAAGGTCTGGCCGGCCGCATGGTGGACGATTTCTGTGCTGAGGCCGAGCGAATCTATGGGTGAGCCCACGATCGTGGTCGACGTGGTTTACGCGGCGGGCGAGCGACAGATCGCACTGCGCATCGAGCTGCCAAGAGGCAGCTCGGCAAGGCAGGCGATCGACCGATCCGGCATCGTTGAAAAGCTTCCGGAAGGCGCAGTCGATCTACAACAGCTGGGTGTGTTCGGCAAAAGGATCGAGCCAGACCGCATCGTGCAGGACGGCGACCGGATCGAAATCTACCGGCCGCTGCTGCTCAACCCGATGGAGGCGCGCCGCAAGCGCGCCCGATGGCGCTGATGGCTGAGCCGAACTGGGCCGACTCCGTGGGTCAGTGCTTGTCGCCATCCTTGCCGAAGCCGCCGTCGCTCTTGGTTTCGTCCGGCGTCTTGCTCTTGTCGCCTTCGGTCTCGTTGACCGGGTAACCGGAGTTGTACTTCTTGCTGTCCTTGACCAGTTGCTGAGCATCCTGCGCAAAGAAATCGCCTTCGGTACGCACCAATGTGTCGTTGTTGAAGGTCAGCGTGAAAGTACGCACTTTTTGCGGATTGCCGCGATGAGAGAAGGTCGAGACATAATCCCAGCGGCTCTGGTCGAACGGCGTGCTCACCGATGGCGTGCCCATGAGGACCAGCACCTGGTGCTTGGTCATGCCCGGCTTCAGTTGATCGACCACTTTCTTGTCGAGCAGATTGCCCTGCTGCACGTCTGGTTTGTAGGCGATGTGGCAGCCGGAGAGGGTAAGCGCCAGCATGGCGAAAACCAGCAGCGTAATCAGCTTTTGCATGCGTGTTGCGTCCGGGTCGTAAAGGTGTCGGATGATACACTACCGGCTCGAAACGCCGTGTGCGGAGAGTGACTAATGGAACAGGAAACCAAAGAGTTGCGCAGGGTTGGCCTCAAGGTGACCCACCCGCGCATGCGCATCCTGCAGATCTTCGATGAGGAAGGCGTGCAGCACCTTACGGCCGAAGACGTCTACAAGAATCTGCTGGCGCATCAGGAAGACATCGGGCTGGCAACGGTCTATCGGGTGCTGACCCAGTTCGAAGCTGCGGGCATCATCGTCAAGCACAACTTCGAAGGTGGGCAGGCGGTTTACGAACTCGATCGCGGCAAACACCACGACCACATGATTGATGTGGACAGCGGGAAGGTGATTGAGTTCGTCAGCGAGGAAATCGAGCGCCTGCAGCATGAGATAGCCGCGCGCCACGGTTACGTGATCGAGGATCACAGTCTGGTGCTTTACGTACGGCCGAAGCCGCATTCGCGGAAGGGCTGACTTACGCCGCCAGCGATGCCGAGGGCCAGAGCCAAGCCTTGAATTGAGGGCAAAAAAAAGCCGCGAGAAGGACTCCTGTCCGCCCGCGGCTGCTCCCCTACCTGATTCGATCGGCATGCGCGAATGGCTCGCGATTGCCTTTGCTCGTCGCCAGGTAGTGGCGAAACGGCTTCCTGCCGTTGTTTCAGAGCCCCCGTCCCCACGGTGACTCTGATCCACCATCTTGCGATGGTGGCTCCCCCACATCGATGTAACGATCGTAACGAGCGCTTCACGTTTCCGGTATCGGAAAAATTCCTAGTCCCGCCGGGCATCGCGGCCAGCGTCCTGAGAATTGTTGTTGCTCCGCAGCAATATCCTCAGATGGACCCCGGCGTGGTCGGGCCGCAGGCGGAACTGGCCTCCCAGGGAAGTGACCCGATCACGCATGCCTTGCAAGCCACGGCCGCCGCGGGGCAGGCGGCTCGGCAGGCCAGCACCGTCATCGCGCAGGTCGAGCACGGCCAGAGCGATGCCCTGGCGCTCGCCGATACGCAGTCGCAGCCGGAATTCGCTGGCTTGCGCGTGCTTGACTGCATTGGTGGCGCTTTCCTGGACCAGACGGTAGATCGCGGTGCGCGTATCGTCGTCCAGCAGGCGCGGTTCGCCATGCAGCTCGGTGTGGTACGCCATGCCAGCGGTGTTGAGCAGATCCCGAATCGGGCCCTCGTCCAATGCCCGCAGCAGCCCGAACTCATCCAGCACGGCCGGCCGCAGATCATCGAGCAGGCGGTGCAGGGCACGGCGCATGTGCGCGAGGATGGTGTTTATCGAGGTGCTGATGTCTTCCATGCCCGCTTGATGCAGCCTGGCCTGCGCAAGTTTGACGTGGGTCTGGATGGCCGTGATGTTCTGGCCCAGTTCGTCGTGCAGTTCCGCGGCGAGGTGACGGCGCTGGTTCTCGTCCGCCTGAAGGTTGCCGCGGGCGGCGTCGCGCAATTGATGGGCTAGTTGATCCAGGCGGCGATTGACCGCGCCCAGATAGACGTTCTGCTCGGCGACACGGTCGCTGCTGCGGCGCAGCGCGTCGGTGGCCGAACCCAGCATGAGCGCACCCGTGCCGGCCACAGCCAGGAACAGATAGGCGGCCGCGGTGGAAGGTGCGTGGCCCAGATGCTGGTCGACCAGGGTCATGCCGAGGCTGGTAATCAGCATCGCCAGGCTCGCACCGCGCCAGCCGTGGCGGAACGCGAAGAACAATACCGGCGCCAGCGAGAGCACCCGGGCAAATTGCGGTTGCGGCGCCGCCTGCTCCGACAGGACCAGCAGGATCGTCATGGAGGGCAGCATCACCAGCAGCCCATCCATGATCAGGCTTACCAACGCGCCCTGGTCGAGCCGCGTGCGCAGCAACATGATCATCAGCGGCACGATCAAAAGAATGCCCAGGTAGTGGCTGAGCAGTTCCTCGCCCAGCACCCGAAGCATCAGTTCGGGAGAGTCCGGGACACGAACCAGGGCGAACAGGGCGGCGTCCACCGCCGTGGTCGCGGTGACCATCAGAACGACCGATAGCAGCAACCGGGTGACTTCCTGCGGGCTGTGCAGGCTGGCATGCAGGTTGAACCGCCGCAAAAGCCACAGCCCACCTGCCATCACCAGCGGCTCGGGCAATTCGTCCACGGCGAAGCCAGCCCAGCCAGTGGGCAATCCGTGCGCCAGCGCCAAGCCGGCCGAGGCGGCAAACTCGGCGCCGAGCAGCCAGCCCCAATGGCGCACCGGGACCAAGAGCAGGGCGCCAAACCTCAAACCGTACGGCAACATCCAGAAAGGCTGGACCGTTGGCCACAACAGCAGCCACAGCAGGAGATAGCCGGCGCCGAGCAACGGTCCGGAGTCGGGCAGGTGGAGTGGTTTCAGTCGCATGGCGGCGATGGTACATGCGCATTCCGCAACGGTGCGGCGCCATCGGCGGAATGGGGATACATGGCACGCGCCGCAGTGTGTAAAGTAGCGGGATGTACAGCATCGTTCTGGTCGATGACCACGCCATTGTCCGTGAGGGATTCAAGCGGCTGATAGAGATGGAGCCGGATCTTGACGTCGTGGCCGAATGCCGCAGCGCCGATGATGCGGTGGAAGCTGTCGGCCACTGGCGCCCCGACCTGGTTGCGCTGGACCTCTCGTTGCCCGACGGCAGCGGCCTGCCCCTGATCGAACATCTGCTCAGTGTCTCGACGCAGACGCGCATCGTGGTGTTGAGCATGCACGACGGTGAGCCTTACGTGTCCGAAGCGCTGCGTCGCGGCGCCAGCGGTTACGTCACCAAGGGCGTCGCGCCGGAGGAACTGGTGGCCGGTCTGCGCGCGGTGATGCACGGGGAATGCTTTCTCAGCTCGGACCTGCGGCAGCGGCGTGCCGATCGACCCAATGCCGCGCTCGACCCGATCAACCGGCTGACGGCACGCGAACGCGAGGTGTTCCTGTTGCTGGCCGGCGGCCGGGCACCCAAGCAGGTGGCGGCCGAACTGGGCATTGGCCAGAAGACGATCTACATCCATCGCGCCAGCCTGATGGGCAAGCTGGGTGCGGGCTCGGAACTGGATCTTTACCGGATGGCGACCGAACGCGGCTTGCTGTCGCCTACCAGCTGACTGCTGGCGAACGAGGCTTTCACTCGTTCAGGCCGTCTGTGCCCGCTCCAGCATCTGTTTGGCATGCGCCCGCGTTTCGCGGGTGATCTCGACGCCGCCGAGCATGCGCGCCAGTTCATCGCGTCGACCGCTCGCGTCCAGTGTATCGATGCGAGTGCGGGTGGACCCGTCGTCGCTGTGCTTGCTGACGCGCAAGTGGGCATGGCCTTGCGCGGCGACTTGCGGCAGATGGGTGACGCAGAGCACCTGCCGCTGACCGCCCAGCGCGCGCAGCTTCTGTCCGACCACCTCGGCCACCGCGCCGCCGATGCCGGTATCGACCTCGTCGAAGATCATGCTGCCGACGGTGTCCTTGCCCAGCGTGGCCACCTCGATGGCCAGGCTGATGCGAGCCAGCTCGCCACCGGAAGCGACCTTGCGCAACGGCCGCGGCGGCTGGCCGGGATTGGCGCTGACCAGCAGCTCGCAACGCTCCCGGCCCTGCGGATCGGGCTCTTCGCCGGCGACAGTCTCCAGTTCGATACGCAACTGGCCGCCGGACATGCCCAGTTCGGCCATCAGATGGCTGACTTCTTCGCCGAGCTTGCTCGCGGCGGCGGCGCGCGCCTGGCTCAGCCGGGCTGCCGCACGCGCATAGTCCTGCTCCAATTGCTGGCGCTGCGCGGCGAGCTGCTCCAGAGCATCGCCGGCCCCTTCGAGTTCGGCCAGTTCGGTGCGCAGCGTGGTGAGCCTGTCATGCAGTTCGGCCATCGGTAACCGATGCCTGCGGGAAAGTTCGTGCAGGCGGGCGAGGTGATTGTCGACTTCGGTATAACGTTCCGGATCGAGGTCGACATCCTGCGCATAGCGGGTCAGGCCGTCGGCTGCCTCGCCCAGTTCGATGCCCGCGTTGTCGAGCAACTCCAGCAAGGACCCGAGCCTGTCGTCGAGCATGGCAAGCTTGCCCAGTTCGGCATGCGCCCGGCCGAGCGCGCGCCGGAGCGCAAACTCGCTGTCGCCATCGAGAAGTTCCACCACGCTGGCGGCGCCTTCGGCCAGCCGGCCGGCATTGGCCAGGCGCCGGTGGTTTGCCTCCAGTTCGGTCAGCTCGGTTTCGGGCAAGGCCCATTTTTCCAGTTCGGCGGTTTCATGCCGCAGCATCTCGATACGCCGCTCGCGATCGTCGCCACCGCTGAGCTTGCGCATGCGCGTGCCCAGGTCGCGCCATCGGACCGCGTTGTCGCGCACCTGCGCCAGCAAGTCATCGTGGCCAGCGTAGGCATCGAGCAGGGCCAGCTGATGCGATCGCGACAACAGTGCCTGGTGCTCATGCTGACCGTGGATTTCCACCAGCAACGCCGCCAGTTCGCCCAGCTGCCGCGCATTGGCGGGGCGGCCGTTGATCCACGCCTTGGAGCTTCCTTCGGTGCGGATCACCCGGCGCAACTGGCAGCTGCCGTCTTCGTCCAGTTCCTCGCTCAGCAGCCATTGGCGCGCTAGCGGAAGGTCGGACAGATCGAACTCCGCGGCCAGTTCCGCGCGGTCGCTGCCGGCCCGCACCATGCCGCTGTCGGCGCGCGCGCCGGCCAGCAACATCAAAGCGTCGACCAGCAGGGACTTGCCGGCGCCGGTTTCTCCGCTGACCACGGTAAGCCCGGGGCCGAACGCTATCTCGGCGGCTTCGACGACGGCAAAATGGCGGACGTAGAGTGAAGTGAGCATAGGCGGTCAGAGGATGGGATGGGTGGATTGTAGCGGCAGGCCGATCGCGCGAAACGCAGCTCCCACTTGCAAGGCGCGAGCGCAAACCTTATTTCTGTCAGGTCTCAAGGACTGCTACAAACCATGATCAATCGCCATGGCCACGATCTCGACGCCCGCGCCCGGCGCCTGCTGCGCACGCTGATCGCCCAGTATCTGGTCGACGGCGAGCCGGTAGGCTCGCGCACGCTGTCGCGTTCCTCCGGCCTGGACGTGAGTCCGGCCACGATCCGCAACATCATGGCGGACCTGGAGGAAGCCGGATTGGTGGCCTCCCCCCACACCTCGGCGGGTCGCGTGCCGACACCGCGCGGCTTGCGCCTGTTCGTCGACAGCCTGATCGAATTGCAGCCGCTGCCGCACGACGAGATGGCGCGCCTGCAACGCGAGCTGCCGCCCGGCCCGACCACGACGAGAGACTTGCTTGGCAATGTCTCCACCTTGCTGTCGGCGATGACCCGCTTTGCCGGGGTGGTCACGGTGCCGCGCCAGGTCGACTTTCCGCTGCGGCACATCGACTTCGTGTCGCTGCCAGGTTCCCAGGTGCTGGTGATCCTGGTGTTCACCGACAACCAGGTGCAGAACCGCATTGTGCAGTTGGCGAAGCCGCTGGGCAGCGCCGAGCTGGAACAGGCTGCCAACTATCTCAACGCGCAATTTGCCGGCCTCCGCGTCGACGACATCCGGCTGCACCTGCTGGCCGAGTTGCGCGAGACCGGCAGCGAGCTGAACCGCTTGCTGGCCAGCACGGTGGAGCTGGCCACCGCGTCGTTCGCGCCGCAGGCCGGCGGCACCGACGTGCTGGTCAGCGGGCAGACCAACCTGATGGCGTATTCCGAATTGGCGGACCTGGCGCGGCTGCGTGAATTGTTCGACGCGTTCCAGCAGAAGAACGAGCTGCTGCAACTGATGGAGGTCTGCGCCAAGGCGCCCGGCGTTCGCCTGTTCATCGGCGAGGAGTCGGGCTTCACGGCGCTCGATGGCTGCAGCGTGGTCACGGCCAGCTACGGTGCGCAGGGGCGCGTGCTGGGTGCGGTTGGCGTGATCGGTCCGACCCGGATGGCCTACGAGCGCGTGATACCGGTGGTGCAGGCTACTGCCGGTCTACTCAGCGACGCCTTGAATCGGGCCGCCGTGACCCTATAACCGCAGCGGGAGGCGGTTTCTCGCAATTGAACGGCCGGCATGCATGCCGGCCACGAATTATTGTCTGGAGTGATGCATGCAGAACAACGATCAGCAGTCGTCGGATGAGGCCTCGCCGTCGGGTGGGCAGGGCGAGCCGTCGGCAACCAACACCGAGCTTGGCAACGCGCAGGCCCGTGTGGCCGAGCTGGAGGCGATCAACGCCGAACTGCTCGAAACCGTCTTGCGGGAAAAGGCCGAGCTGGAAAATCAGCGCAGGCGCCTGCATCGCGATCTCGAACAGGCGCGCCGTTTTGCCAACGAGAAGCTGCTGAATGAATTGCTACCCGTCTACGATGGCCTGGAGAGCGGCCTCGCGGTCGAGGGTGGCGACATTGCATCCATGCGCGAGGGCATCAGCCTGACCCTGAAGGCCTTGCTCAAGGTGGCCGAGAACCACGGCATGTCGCAGATCGATCCGCTCGGGCAGCCGCTGGACCCGGAACGTCACCATGCCGTGAGCATGGTGGACGCTCCGGGCAACGCGCCAGGCACGGTGGTCAGCGTGCTGCAGAAGGGCTATGTGTTGAACGATCGCCTGTTGCGTCCGGCGCTGGTCGCCGTGGCGAAAGAGTGAACGACGGCCCGCGTTGCGCCGCGTGAATGGCGCACTCGCGGGTACAGGTAATGCTTCCGGGGCCTTGCCGGCATTGAATCGCTGCACCAGGCCCCCATCTGGAAACCATCGCGGCCGCGGGGCCGCAAGAAAGACTTGGAGAGTAGACACATGGGCAAGATCATCGGTATCGACCTGGGCACCACCAACTCCTGCGTGTCCATCATGGACGGCAGCAGCACCAAGGTCATCGAGAATTCGGAAGGCGACCGCACCACGCCTTCCATCGTCGCTTTCAACAAGGATGGCGAGGTTCTCGTGGGCGCGTCGGCCAAGCGCCAGAGCGTGACCAATCCGAAGAACACGTTCTACGCGGTGAAGCGCCTGATCGGCCGCAAGTTCACCGATGCGGAAGTGCAGAAAGATCTCCACATCGTGCCTTACGCGATTGTCGCGCACGACAATGGCGACGCCTGGGTGCAGACCTCCGACGGCAAGAAGATGGCGCCGCAGGAGATCGCCGCGAAGGTGCTGATGAAGATGAAGAAGACCGCCGAAGACTATCTCGGCGAGACGATCACCGAGGCCGTGATCACGGTGCCGGCCTACTTCAACGACAGCCAGCGCCAAGCGACCAAGGATGCCGGCAAGATCGCCGGCCTCGACGTCAAGCGCATCATCAACGAGCCGACCGCGGCCGCGCTGGCCTACGGCATGGACAAGAAGGGCGGCGACCGCAAGATTGCGGTGTACGACCTGGGCGGCGGCACCTTCGACGTGTCGATCATCGAGATCGCCGAAGTCGATGGCGAGAAGCAGTTCGAGGTGCTGGCGACCAACGGCGATACCTTCCTCGGCGGCGAAGACTTCGACATGCGCGTCATCGACTATCTCGTCGACGAATTCAACAAGGAGCAGGGCATCGACCTGCGCAAGGATCCGCTGGCGCTGCAGCGCCTGAAGGATGCGGCCGAGCGCGCCAAGATCGAACTGTCCAGCAACCACCAGACCGACGTGAACCTGCCGTACGTCACGGCCGACGCGTCTGGTCCGAAGCACCTCAACATCAAGCTGACCCGCGCCAAGCTCGAGTCGCTGGTGGAAGAGCTGATCAAGCGCACCATCGAGCCGTGCCGCACCGCGTTGAACGACGCCGGCCTGCGCGTGTCCGACATCGACGACGTGATCCTGGTCGGTGGTCAGACCCGCATGCCGAAAGTGCAGGAGTCGGTGAAGGACTTCTTCGGCAAGGATCCGCGCAAGGACGTCAACCCGGATGAGGCCGTCGCCGTGGGCGCGGCGATCCAGGGCGGCGTGCTGGGTGGTTCGGTCAAGGACGTGCTGCTGCTGGACGTGACCCCGCTGTCGCTCGGCATCGAGACGATGGGTGGCGTGATGACCAAGCTGATCGAGAAGAACACCACGGTGCCGACCAAGGCGGCGCAGACCTTCTCCACCGCCGACGACAACCAGACCGCGGTGACCGTGCACGTGCTGCAGGGCGAGCGCGAGCGTGCCAGCGCGAACAAGTCGCTGGGCAAGTTCGACCTGTCCGGCATCGATCCGGCCCCGCGCGGCATGCCGCAGATCGAGGTCACCTTCGACATCGACGCCAACGGCATCCTGCACGTGTCGGCCAAGGACAAGAAGACCGGCAAGGAACAGAAGATCGAGATCAAGGCCGGCTCGGGCCTGTCCGAGGACGAGATCCAGCGGATGGTCGCCGATGCCGAGGCGAACAAGGAAGAAGACCGCAAGTTCCATGAACTGGTCGCTACCCGCAACAAGGCCGACCAGCTGGTGCATGCCACCCGCAGTGCGTTGAAGGAGCACGGCGGCAAGGTGCCGCCGGACCAGCTCTCCACCATCGAGGGCGCGTTGTCCGACCTGGAAAAGGTCAAGGATGGCGAGGACAAGGCGGCGATCGAATCGAAGGTGGAGAAACTGGAGCAGGTGTCGCAAGCGTTGCACGCGGCGGCGCAGGCGGGTCCCGCCGATGCCGGTACGCAGCCGCCGCCGGGTGGCGGTTCGGCGCAGCCGGACGATGTGGTCGATGCCGAGTTCACCGAAGTGAAGGGCGACAAGCAATAATCGCCACTTGGGTCGGCACGACCGATCGACCAGCCCGCGCCGGGTATTCCTGGCGCGGGCTGCTTGCTGAGATGCAGTGCCAGGGGCGTGACAAGCAGTGTGGATGCATGAATGAGCAAGCGTGATTACTACGAAGTGCTGGGCGTCGAGCGCAGCGTCACCGATGTCGAACTGAAGAAGTCGTTCCGTCGGCTGGCCATGAAGTACCACCCGGACCGCTGTCCGGATGATCCGGCGGCCCAGGACAAGTTCAAGGAGGCCAAGGAGGCCTACGAAGTGTTGTCCGACGCGCAGAAGCGCGCCATGTACGACCAGCATGGCCACGCGGCGTTCGAGCATGGCATGGGTGGCCGCGGCGCCGGCTTCGGCGACGTGGGCGACATCTTCGGCGACATCTTCGGGGATATCTTCGGGCGCAGCGGCGGCGGGCGTGGCCGTCCCCGGCGCGGTTCCGATCTGCGTTACATCATGGAGCTGGATCTCGAGGAAGCGGTATTCGGGGTTAGCCGGCAGATCGAGGTTCCGACCCAGGTCAACTGCCATCACTGCAACGGCAGTGGTTCCGAAGATGGCAAGGTCAGCAAGTGCAAGACCTGCCACGGCCACGGCCAGGTGCGCATGCAGAACGGCATCTTCTCGATCCAGCAGGCCTGCCCGCATTGCGGCGGCACCGGCCAGGCGATCGAGAAGCCGTGCAGGAAATGCCACGGCGAGGGCCGCCTCGAAGAGACCCGCACGCTGTCGGTGCAGATTCCCGAGGGCGTCGACAACGGCGATCGCATCCGCCTGACCGGGCAGGGCGAAGCCGGTCCGGCCGGTGCTCCCGCCGGCGATCTGTACGTGGAGGTGCACGTGCGCGAGCACGCGATCTTCCAGCGCGAGGGCAACGATCTGTACTGCGAACTGCCGATCCGCTTCTCGCAGGCGGCACTCGGTGCGGAGCTGCCGGTGCCGACGCTGGAAGGCGAGGTGCCGATCAGCATTCCGCCGGAGACGCAGACCGGCACCCAATTCCGTCTGCGTGGCCGTGGCGTCAAATCGGTACGCAGCAGCCGCCACGGCGACCTGATCTGCCGCGTGGTGGTCGAGACGCCGGTGCGCCTGACCAAGCAGCAGCGCGAGCTGCTCGAGTCGCTGGAAGCCACATTCGACGGCAACGATGCCGGCAAGCACACGCCGCGCGCCAAGGGCTGGGTCGATGGGGTCAAGCAATTCTGGTCGCGTGTGACCGCGTGAAGAGCTGCGCGCCGTTCATTGCTGATCCGTTCCAGGGAGTACGTCGATGAGCCGTCCGGTACGTCTCGCCATCAATGGCGCATCGGGCCGCATGGGCGGCGCGTTGCTGGCCCTGCTCGGCGATGACCGGCGCTTCGAGCTGGTGCACGCCGTGGTCGCACAGGGCTCGTCACGGGACGGGCAGCCGGTAGTTCCGGCGAATCCGGCCTCGTTGCGCTATGCGCATGACTGGTCCGCGGCGCCCGCGATGGATGTCGTCATCGACTTCAGTGGTCAGGCGGGCCTGAACGCTGCCCTCGATCACTGCCTCGCCCAAGGTGTCGCGCTGGTAAGCGGCACCACGGGAATCGATGCGGCGCTGGAAGCACGGCTGGCATCTGCCAGCGAGAGGATTGCGATCCTGCGTGCGGCCAATTTCAGCCTCGGCGTCGCCATGCTGACAAGGCTGCTGCATGACGCCGCGGCCGCCCTGCCGGGCTGGGACATGGAGATCGTGGAGGCACACCACGGCCGCAAGCTGGATGCGCCTTCCGGTACGGCACTCGCGTTGGGCCAGGCCGCCGCCGCCGCTCGCGGAACCACGCTGGAAGAGGCGGGGCTGCACGATCGTCAAGACCGCTCCGGCGAACGCGTCGGCGGCAGCATCGGTTTCGCGGTGATTCGTGGCGGCGACATCGTCGGTGAACACACCGCCATGCTGATCGGTCAGGGCGAACGGCTGGAGCTGACCCATCGCGCCACCGACCGTTCGGTTTTTGCGCGAGGCGCACTGCATGCCGCGCATTGGCTGGCAGGTCGACCGCCCGGCCATTGGCAGCTCGCCGACGTGATCGCGCCGCCGCGCTGAACCCTGCGCCGAACGGCATCGACTTGTGCAGCATCCGCGCTGCCGCTAGCATGCGCAGCGTTGTCATTGGGGAGTAGCCAGCCTCGTACCCAGAGGCGTTCGCATCAACATACTTGCCGCGGTGCTTCCGCGACATGGTGCGAACAGCAACCGCCACACATCCACGTGTGGCCTGCCCGGCGAGACCTTTGGCCATCGACATGTTCACCCGGCCGGGCGAGCGGTGTCGTTGCGCCAACGGTCATTCCGCTCGCCTGGCCCCGTGCATCCCATGCTGCTTACCCTGTGTCTGTTCCTCGGCTCGGCCGGCGCGATCTATCTCGCCTGCGAATATTTCGTCAACGGTGTCGAGTGGGTCGGGCACAAGTTGAAGCTCGGTGCGACTGCAACCGGCACCGTGCTGGCTGCGTTCGGCACGGCCTTGCCGGAAAGCGCGGTGACCTTCGTCGCGGTGATGTTCGGCAAGACGCCGGAAGCGCGCGACATCGGCGTCGGTGCCGCCATGGGCGGTCCGCTGGTGCTGGCGACCATTGCCTATGCGGTGGTTGGCGCGGCGATGTGGGCCAATCGCCGCCGGCTGCAACGGGCCAGCTGGCTCATTCGCGTCGATCATCAGCGGCTGGCGCGGGACCAGTCGTGGTTTCTGTCGATCTTCGTGGTCAAGGTCGGCCTGGGTCTGGTCGTGTTCGCGTTCAAGCCGCTGCTGGGCGTACTGTTCCTGGCGGCCTACGGGCTTTACGTGTGGCGCGAAATGCGCAGCGAAGATGCTGCGCCGGAAGAGGAAACACTCGAGCCCCTGAAATTCGCGCCCCGCGCCGCCGACCCCGCGTTGCGCTGGGTCGTGGCGCAAACGCTGGCGGCGCTGGTGGTCATCGCGGCGGCATCGCGCGTTTTCGTGAGCCAGCTCGAAGTGATCGGCGTGGCGCTCTCGTTGCCGCCGCATCTTGTCGCGCTGCTGCTGAGCCCGGTAGCCACCGAATTGCCCGAAACCATCAATGCGCTGATCTGGGTCCGCCAGGGCAAGGAGCGGCTGGCGCTGGCGAATATCTCGGGCGCGATGATGATACAGGCGACGATTCCCAGCTCGCTGGCCTTGTTCGCCACGCCGTGGCTGTTCGATACGCCACTGATCGTGGCGGGCGTGCTCACGGCTATCGCTATCGTCTACCTGTGGTGGTTGTTCCGGCGCGGCAGGGTGGATGCGCGCTGGCTGCTTCCGGTCGGCGCGCTGTACGGTGTCTTCGGCGCTTTCGCGACGTGGTATTTCCTGCGGTGAGCGTGCTCAGTGGAAATTGCTCATCAGCCCAAAGCAGGCCGCCACCAGCAGAAGCAGCACGGCAATCACCGACAACAGGCCCAGGAACATGCCTTTGCCGGTGCGTGCCTTGCCCTGGCCGAGCAGCACGAACGCCCACACGATGACCGCGAGCGGCGGCAATCCCATGCCGCCCAGGATGGCGCCGAGGTTGCCGGTCATCACCACCAGTATCTCGCCGACCACCATCACCAGCCATGCCAGGCCAACGCCGGAGGCGAGCGAGCCGCCGGAGGCTGGCGGCACGGGCGGCGGTGCCGAAGTGGGCGGTTCCAGGCGCATCTCGTTCATGCGGTCGTTCCTTCGTTCGTCCGGTTGTGTTCGATCTCGCGCCGCAGTTTCGCCAGCGTGGCCGCCTTGTCGTCGCGGTAGAACAGGTTGAAGGTGTCGAACGGAATGATCCTGCCGTCGGGCTGTGCGATGTGCACGCAGGATTTCTTCACCGCACGCAGATCGAAGCCGTGCGCGTCGATGAACTGCATGATCAGTACGCGAAATACGTTGCGGTATCCCAGCTCGCTGGGCGCCTGGACCTGGGGCAGGCAGCACAGCAGGTCGGATAGCGAGCAAGCCTGCGACTCGGGAGAATGGTTGGTCGCAAACAGCTCGAACACATGGGCGCGCAGCTCGTCGTCGCGTTCCACGACAATGGTATTGCGGCCCTTGCTGACCAGTGTTTCCGGCGAAACGAAGCGGGTCAGCGGAACGACCTGGTCGCCAACCTTCAACGCGTACGCCATGGCCAGGCAATCGGGGTTGCAGGGTACCGGGATCAGGTCATCGGCCTGGAACAGCGGGCTCTGGTCCAGAATGCGCCGGCGCACTTCGCTCAAGGTCAGCCGGTCGTGTTCGGCGTCGTAGCCGTCCAGACGTCCAGCCGCCTGAATCGGCTGGAAGGTGACGCCTCGCACGCAAGGCTGGGTCAGCGCGAAGTCGATGATCTCGCCCAGCTCGCCATCGTTGAGGCCCTTCTTCACGGTGACGACGAGAGTCGTGGAGATGTCGTGCCTGTTCAGATGCTCCAGCGCCTTCAGCCGCACGTCGCGCAGCTTGGCGCCACGCAGGTCCTTGTGCACCTCGTCGCGCAGCGAGTCGAACTGCAGGTACAGCTCGAAGCCCGGCTGATAGCCGGCAAGACGCGCGGCGAACTCGGGTTCTTTCGCGATGCGCAGGCCGTTGGTGTTGACCATCAGATGGCGGATCGGGCGCGCCCTGGCGGCGTCGAGAATCGCGAAAAAATCAGGGTGCAAGGTCGGTTCGCCGCCGGAAATCTGCACCACGTCCGGCTCGCCCTCATTCGCCACCACTGCGTCGAGCATTCGTTCCACCGTGGCGAGATCGCGAAAGCCGGGCCGATGCGGGCCGCTTTCGGCATAACAGATCGGGCAACGCAGATTGCAGTGATCGGTGATCTCGATCAGCGTGAGGCAGGAGTGCTGCATGTGCTCAGGGCACAGGCCGCAGTCGTACGGACAACCGTAGTGCTGCGGGGTATTGAAACGCTGCGGCAATTCCGGCGGCTTGATGTACAGCTCGCGGCACTGGCGGTAATACGCAGCGTCATCGGAAACCAGCACGCGCTCGCGTCCATGATGCGGACACCACTTTTCCAGATAGACGTGTTCGTCCTTGATCAGGATCTTCGCCTCGACCCGCCGCAGGCAGCGTGTGCAGATCGACACCGCGCTGTCGTAAAACAGGTATGGCCTTACCTTGGCTCCCATGCGCCGCTTCCCCTGGTGAACAACGCCCGCAGGATACGCGGGAAGTCGCGGCCGTAGTAAGCCAGCCCAGCGATGCAGAGGTACTGGATGCCGGAGAGCCCGCCGGGCCAGACGTAAAAGACCGGCTTGATGAATTCGACCAGCAGCCGGAACGTCAGGTAGCCGACCATGAAGGCGCGGAAGCGGTCGCCTGGCCTGGCAAATGCATCGCGTCGCGCATGGATCAGCGCGTATTGCGCGACAAGAAACACGATTTCGTACAGCTGCGTCGGGTGGCGCGGCATGCCGTCGCCGAAATCCACACCCCACGGCAGCGAGGTCGCGTTGCCGTAGGTGTGATCGCCCAGGCCGGCCAGGAAACAGCCGACCCGGCCGATGCACATGCCCACGGTGAGCGGCAGCACGAAAGCGTCGCCGCTCGAACGCCTGACCCCGGCGATCTTCTTGGTCAGCTCGACCGCGATCAGGCCGCCAAGCAAGGCACCGACGATCGACTTGCCCTCCAGCAGATGGCGCAGGTCGGGAAAAGCGGCGAACGCGGTCAGCGGATCATCGATCCAGAACGCCAGCTTGGCACCCACCGCCGCGCCGACGATCGCGCCGACCCCAATCCATACCGCGTGGTCGTCATGCTCGAACGCAGCGGGCGCGAGCCGCCGACGCGTCCACAGGAAGGTGCGAAAACCGATCGCGTACGCCAGCGCCTCGAACAGCGTGTGCAACGCGATCGGGCTCATCGGCGCGGGATCAGTCGGGGTGGGAGGCGTTACGGTCGCGTCCGGCGCCCAGCTTGGTGTCCAGGCTGCCAAACAGCTTCTTGAAAGCGCGGGAGAACTTGCCGCGTTTGGTCTTGCGCAGCTTTTCTTCCTCGCTGGTAAGCCATGCCACCTGGATCACGCGTCGCTCGCCCTCATACGGCAGATGTCCGTGAAACGAATTTTCGCAGCGTTTGAAGACCGCGAATTCGCCGTACAGAGGGACCAGCTCGGGTACCACGATGCTGTCGATGTCGTCGATCTTGTGGAGGAAGCGCAGGCAGCCGTCGCTGGTATCGGGCCATTGGCCGTTGAGGTAGATCAGCGCTGTGGCGATCTTCGATTTGCTGTCGGTATGGATGGTGCCGTGGCGCTTGTTGAGCAGCCGGCACAGCGTTACCAGGGTCGGGTACTGGCCCAGATCGTCGATGCCCAGATGCCGGCCGATCGCGCTGGCGAAAGTCGGAGCGATCATGTCCTCGATCAGCGCGTTGACGGACGGCCCGCAGTCCTTGGGGTCGTACGGGAAAAAGCCGGCGCTGGCATAACGCGGAAAGTCGCGATCCAGATCGCTGCGCATTTCGTCGGGGAGCTGGCCGTGCGCCACCATGAACGGGAAGGGTTGCTGCTGGACCGTGGTATCCGGGCGATCGAGCCGGGCGGGATCGAGCAGGACTGCGACACTCATCGGGCATTCAACTCCATTGAAAACGTGGGCTAGTGTAGCGCCGCCTGACAGGCATCGCTGGAGCTGGAAGCGGTGGATTCAGCCTTCGTAAGGTGGACAGAAACGCCTTCGCCGCCTATCATTTCGACCCGCCCTGATCCTTTCCTTTCCAAGCTCCACAAGCCAGCGATGCAGCGGCTTGCGGACTTTGCTGCATCCAAAAGGCGGTTATCGTATGCCTCATCCTGCTCTGCTGGCCCTCGAAGATGGCAGCGTGTTCCACGGCCATGCCGTCGGCGCACTCGGGGATACTGTTGGCGAAGTGGTGTTCAACACCGCGATGACGGGCTACCAGGAAATCCTCACGGACCCTTCCTATGCGCGCCAGATCGTCACGCTGACCTATCCGCACATCGGCAACACCGGCGTCAACGCAGAGGATGTCGAGTCGTCCGCCGTGCATGCGGCCGGCCTGATCGTGCGCGACGTGCCGCGACGGGCCAGCAGCTGGCGCAGCACCGAAAGCCTGCCCGACTACCTCAAGCGGCACGGCACCGTTGCGATTGCCGGTATCGATACGCGGCGACTGACCCGGATCCTGCGCGACAAGGGCGCGCTGGCCGGCTGCATCATGGCCGGTGAGCAGGTCAATGCCGAGAGCGCGCTGGCCAAGGCGCGAGCGTTCCCGGGCCTGAATGGCATGGACCTGGCCAAGGTGGTCAGCACGGCGAAGCCGTATGTGTGGAACCAGGGCGTCTACGACCTCGATCGCGCCGCGTTCAATCAGCCGGTCGCGCGCTTCAAGGTCATCGCCTACGACTACGGCACCAAGCTCAACATTTTGCGGCTGCTGGCCGAGCAAGGCTGCGAGGTGACGGTGGTGCCTGCGCAAACGCCCGCTGCCGAGGTGCTGGCGATGAAGCCCGACGGCGTGTTCCTGTCCAACGGCCCCGGCGATCCGGCCGCCTGCGATTATGCGATCGAAGCCACCCGCGCGCTTCTCGACGCGAAGATCCCACTGTTCGGCATCTGCCTCGGCCATCAGCTGATGGGCCTGGCACTGGGCGGCAAGACTTTGAAGATGAAGTTCGGCCATCACGGCGCCAACCATCCGGTCAAGGATCTCGACGATGGCCGCGTGCTCATCACTTCGCAGAACCATGGTTTCGCGGTCGACCCGGCTACGTTGCCGGCGAACGTGCGCGTCACGCATACCTCGCTGTTCGATGGCTCGCTGCAGGGCTTCGCGCTGACCGACAGGCCAGCGTTCTGTTTCCAGGGTCATCCCGAGGCAAGTCCGGGTCCGCTCGACATCGGCTATCTGTTCAACCGTTTCGCGACCCTGATGCAGGAGGCCCGCACGCATGCCTAAGCGTACCGATATCAAGAGCGTCCTCATCATCGGTGCCGGCCCGATCGTGATCGGCCAGGCCTGCGAGTTCGATTACTCGGGTGCGCAGGCGTGCAAGGCGCTGAAGGAAGAGGGCTACCGGGTAATCCTGGTGAACTCCAATCCCGCCACGATCATGACCGACCCGGAGACCGCGGACGCCGTCTACATCGAGCCGATCAACTGGCAGACGGTGGAACGCATCATCGCCAAGGAACGTCCGGACGCGGTGTTGCCCACGATGGGCGGCCAGACCGGCCTCAATTGCGCGCTCGACCTGGCCGATCACGGCGTGCTCGAGAAATACGACGTCGAACTGATCGGTGCTTCGCGCGAAGCGATCCGCATGGCCGAGGACCGCGAACTTTTCCGCGTGGCGATGGCAGAGATCGGGCTCGAGTGTCCGAAAGCCGAAGTGGTTCGCACGTTCGAGCAGGCCCTGCTGACTCAGGCCAAGGTCGGTTATCCCACCGTGATCCGCCCCAGCTTCACGCTGGGCGGCTCCGGCGGTGGCATCGCCTACAACCGCGAAGAGTTCGAGGAGATCGTCAAGCGTGGCCTGGAACTCTCGCCGGTCGGCGAGGTGCTGGTCGAGGAATCCGTGCTTGGCTGGAAGGAGTTCGAGATGGAAGTTGTCCGCGATACCGCGGACAACTGCATCATCGTGTGCTCGATCGAGAACCTCGACCCGATGGGCGTGCATACCGGCGACTCGATCACGGTGGCGCCGGCGCAGACGCTCACCGACAAGGAATACCAGCGCCTTCGCGACGCCTCGATCGCGGTGCTGCGCAAGATCGGCGTGGACACCGGCGGCTCCAACGTGCAGTTCGGCATCAATGCCGAGGACGGCCGAGTGGTGGTGATCGAGATGAACCCGCGCGTGTCGCGTTCGTCGGCGCTGGCCTCGAAGGCCACCGGCTTCCCGATCGCCAAGATCGCTGCCAAGCTGGCGGTGGGCTACACGCTCGACGAATTGAAGAACGACATCACCGGCGGCCTGACCCCGGCGTCGTTCGAGCCGTCGATCGACTACGTGGTCACCAAGATTCCGCGGTTCGCGTTCGAGAAATTTCCCGCGGCCGATGCGCGCCTGACCACCCAGATGAAATCGGTGGGCGAGGTGATGGCGATCGGCCGCACCTTCCACGAATCGTTGCAGAAGGCATTGCGCGGTCTGGAGATCGGCAAGACCGGGCTCAACCCGACCGGGCTGGACATCAGCACCGAAGACGGCCTGGCCGTGCTCAAGCGCGAATTGCGCGAGCCGCGGCCGGATCGCGTTTTCCATCTGGCCGATGCGTTCCGCGCGGGGCTGTCGCTGGAGGAGGTGTTCAACCTCAGCCGGGTCGATCCATGGTTCCTCGCTGCATTCGAGGACATCGTGCTGACCGAAGCGGAAGTGACCAAGCAGGGGATTACCGCGCTGGATGAGCCACGCCTGCGCGAACTCAAGCGGCTCGGCTTCGCCGATGCGCGCATCGCCGAGCTGCTCAATACGGATGAGGCGGCGGTGCGTCATCTGCGCCACACGCTTGGCGTGCGTCCGGTCTACAAGCGGGTGGATTCCTGCGCGGCGGAGTTCGCCACCAGCACCGCCTACATGTATTCGACCTACGAGGAAGAATGCGAGGCGGCGCCGACCGATCGCGACAAGATCATCGTGCTCGGCGGTGGCCCGAACCGGATCGGGCAGGGCATCGAGTTCGACTATTGCTGCGTGCACGCCTCGCTGGCGCTGCGCGAAGATGGTTACGAAACCATCATGGTCAACTGCAATCCGGAAACCGTCTCGACCGACTACGACACATCCGACCGGCTTTACTTCGAACCGTTGACGCTGGAAGACGTGCTCGAGATCGTGCACCTCGAGAAGCCGAAGGGCGTGATCGTGCAATACGGCGGGCAGACGCCGCTGAAGCTGGCGCGCGCGCTGGAAGCGGCCGGCGTGCCGATCATCGGCACCAGTCCCGACTCGATCGACCTGGCTGAGGACCGCGAGCGCTTCCAGCAGATGATCGAGAAGATCGGCCTGAAGCAGCCGCCGAACCGCACCGCGCGCAACGCCGACGAGGCGCTGGCGCTGGCCCGCGAGATCGGCTATCCGCTGGTGGTGCGCCCGAGCTACGTGCTCGGTGGCCGCGCGATGGAAGTGGTGCACGACGACGCCGACCTGTCGCGCTACATCCGCGACGCCGTGAAAGTGTCGAACGATTCACCGGTGCTGCTGGATCGCTTCCTCGACCATGCGGTCGAGGTCGACGTGGACGTGATCGCCGACGCCGAGGGCAATGTATTGATCGGCGGCATCATGGAACACATCGAGGAGGCCGGCGTGCATTCGGGCGATTCGTCCTGCTCGCTGCCGCCGTATTCGTTGACCGCCGACATCCAGGATGAAATGCGCCGGCAGGTCACCGCGATGGCGAAGGAGCTCAAGGTCATCGGCCTGATGAACACGCAGTTCGCGATCCAGGGCGATACCGTGTTCATCCTGGAAGTGAACCCGCGCGCTTCGCGCACGGTTCCCTTCGTGTCCAAGGCCACGGGACTGCCGTTGGCCAAGATCGCCGCGCGGGTGATGGCCGGCCGTTCGCTGGCCAGCCTGGGCGCGACGCGCGAAGTGATTCCGGCGTACTACTCGGTGAAGGAGGCGATCTTTCCGTTCCTCAAGTTCCAGAACGTCGATCCGATCCTCGGGCCCGAAATGCGTTCGACCGGCGAGGTAATGGGCGTGGGCCGCAGTTTCGGCGCGGCGTTTGCGCGTGGCCACGAGGCCGCCGGCATCAGGCCGCCGACGGTGGGCAAGGTGTTTCTGTCGGTGCGTGACGCCGACAAGAATCGGCTGCTGCCGGTGGCCAGGGAAGTCATTGCGCGTGGCTTCAGCCTGGTGGCCACTTCCGGCACGGCGAGCTACCTTGCCGAACATGGTGTGCTCTGCGAACGCATCAACAAGGTGCTGGAAGGGCGCCCGCACATCGTCGATCTGATCAAGAACGGCGAGATCGTCTATATCGTCAACACGACCGAGGGCAAGCAGGCGATTGCCGATTCGTTCTCGATCCGGCGCGAGGCGCTGCAGCATCGCGTCACTTATTCGACCACCGTGGCAGGCGCTCGCGCGCTCGTCCACTCGCTCGATTTCCGCAGCGATGGGGAAGTGCACAGCCTGCAGGAACTGCACAAGGAGCTAAGCGCATGAGCCGTCCGCCGATCACCAAAGCCGGTTCCGAACGCCTGCGTGCCGAACTCGAGAAGCTGAAGTTCGTCGATCGGCCGCGCATCATTGCGGCGATCGCCGAAGCGCGCGCGCATGGCGATCTCAAGGAGAACGCCGAGTACCACGCAGCGCGCGAACAGCAGAGTTTTGCCGAAGGCCGCATCGCCCAGCTGGAATCCTTGCTGTCGAATGCCGAGGTCATCGACGTCACGCAGCTCAACGCAGGCAGCCGCGTGGTGTTCGGGGCCATTGTCGACCTGGAAGACGAAGACAGCGGGACCGCGGTGACCTACCAGATCGTCGGTGACCTGGAGGCCGACATCAAGCGTCACATGATCGCGGTGTCTTCACCGATCGCGCGGGCGTTGATCGGCAAAAGCGCGGGTGACAGTTTCGAATTCACCGCCCCCAACGGCGTCAAGCACTACGAGATCATCGACGTCCGCTACGAGTGAAGCCAGCCGACGCCGCGATCGTCGACCCGACTGACACGCACAAAAAAGGCCGCTTCAGCGGCCTTTTTCATGACTTCGTCGCGGTGGACCCGAAAGGGATCAGCGCTGACGAGCCTTGAAACGGGGATTGCTCTTGCAGATCACGAACACCTTGCCGCGACGACGCACGATCTTGCAGTCGCGGTGCCGCGCCTTGGCGGACTTCAAAGAGTTAAGCACCTTCACGGCCAGCTCCTGACACTAAACGAAAATGTAAGCGCGCAAGTGTAACGGCTCCCATGGCTTATCACAAGCCTGATGCGACCGCGGTTTCCGCCACCGTGGAGAGGAACTGCTGCAGGGCCGGCGCATGGTCGTCGACGCGGCAGGCCACCGCCAGCAACAGGTAGGCATCGGAGTCTTCCAGCGGCACGTAGCTGACTCCTGCCAGCCGGACCTTGCGCATGCTGGCGGGAACCAGGGCGAGCCCGAGGCCAGCGGCAACCAGCGCCAGCAGACCGTTGATCTGCTGTGCCTGCTGGGCGATGGTCGGCTGAAACCCCGCCTGGGTAGCCAGCTTCACCAGGCGGTCGTACAGCGTGGCCGCCAGTTCGCGCGGTTGCGAGACGAATGCATCGGCCGCGACTTCCGACAGTCGCAGGCTGCTGCGGTCCGCCAGCGGATGACCGGCGGGCATGGCGAGCAGCAACGGTTCCCGATCGATCACGCTCAACCGCAAACCGCGGGCGTCCTGGGCGTGCAGTGGCTCATCGCGAACGAATCCGACGTCGATCTCTCCGGCCAGCAGCGCCGCAAATTGCGGTTCGGTATACATCTCGCTCAGCTTCAGCCGCACGTTCGGCGCAATCTGGCCATAACGCAGCAGGGCTTGGGGAAGTGCAGGGTGGAACGAGACGGAAACCGTATACGCCAGCCGCAACTGCCCACTGTGGCCGGCGGCAGCGGCGGTCACCTGGCTGCGCGCTTCGTCGACCTTGGCCAGGATCTGCCGGGCCTGTTCAAGAAATACACGGCCGGGTTCGGTCAGCGCGACATGCCGCTTGGTGCGCTCGAGCAGTCGTACGCCAAGATCCTGCTCAAGCGCTTGAATCTGCTGGGAGAGAGGGGGCTGCGAAAGATGAAGGCGCAAGGCTGCCCGGGTGAAGCTCAGCTCCTCGGCGACGGCCACGAAATAGCGGAGCTGGCGGAAATCGAACATATAGTGAAATCGAATTAATCTGGCGCTAAATATATATTAGATACTTTATTGCGTCGATCATAAACTCCTCTCCGTCCCGCCACTTCCCCTCCCCCCTAGTGGCGGTGGCCCTCGCCCCGCAGCGACGCTAAATACGACATCTGGTTCAACTCCCCCCCTGAACCCATGTCGATGCGTCTCCCCTGCGGGGCGCTTTCTTTGGACAACGCCGCAGCCCTCCGCTGCGGCGTTGTCGTATGTGGCGGCTGTCAGATCCGGCTGGCCAGCAGAGTGCCTTGGGCAATGGCCCGTTTGGCGTCCAGTTCAGCGGCGACATCAGCGCCACCGATGACGTGTGCGGTCATGCCTGCCGCCAGCAGTTCGTTGGCCAGCCGGCGATTGGGTTCCTGTCCGGCGCATACCACCACGTTGTCGACCGCCAGGATCCGCTCGCTGCCATCGACGGTGATGTGAAGCCCATGGTCGTCGAAACTCTGGTAGCGGACGTTGGCAAGCATGGTCACCTGTTTGGCCTTGAGCGTGGCCCGATGCACCCAGCCGGTGGTCTTGTTGAGGCGCGCGCCAAGCCGTCCCTCACTGCGTTGCAGCAGCCAGATCTGCCGGGCTGGTGGTTCGGGCCGTGGAGGCTGGAGGCCACCAGGCTGGGCAAGGTGCATGTCGACCCCCCACTCGCGCGCCCATCGGGCTACGTCAGTGGTGGGCGAGGGTGCAGGCTCCGCCAAGTATTCGGCCATGTCGAAACCGATCCCACCAGCCCCGATGATCGCGACCCGCTGGCCCACCGGTTTGTGCTGGGCCAGCACGTCCACATAGCTCAGCACCCGGGGGGCGTCGCTGCCCGGAAAGCTCACCGGCCGGGGCGTGATCCCCGTGGCGATCACGATTTCGTCGTAGCCGGCGGCAAGCAGGGATGCGAGATCGGCCGCCTGGCCCAACTGCACATCGACGCCCGCATCGCTCAACCGATGACGGAAATAGCGCAAGGTTTCGCTGAATTCTTCTTTCCCCGGGATCTGCCTGGCGTAGTTGAACTGTCCTCCGATATCGGTGGCCTGATCGATCAGGGTGACGGTGTGGCCGCGTTCGGCGAGCGCGCTGGCGCAAGCCATGCCGGCGGGCCCTGCACCGATCACGGCCAGGCGTTTGCGTGTTCTGGCCGGCTCGATCTGCAGCTCGGTTTCATGGCAGGCGCGAGGGTTGACCAGGCAGCTGGCGCGCTTGTTCTGGAATACATGGTCGAGGCAGGCCTGGTTGCAGGCGATGCAGGTATTGATCCGATCGCTGCGTCCGGCCTGGGCCTTTCTGACCCACTGCGGATCCGCCAAGAAGGGACGGGCCATCGAAACCATGTCGGCCTGGCCGTCGGCAAGAATGCGCTCGGCCACGTCCGGCATGTTGATCCGGTTGGTGGCGACCAGGGGGATCGCCACTTCACCCTTGAGCTTCTGCGTCACCCAGGCAAAGCCGGCGCGGGGCACGCTGGTGACGATCGTCGGTATGCGTGCTTCGTGCCAGCCGATGCCGGTGTTGATGATGCTGGCGCCGGCGGCCTCGACGGCCTTGGCCAATGCCACAATCTCGTTCCAGTCCTGGCCGCCCTCGACCAGATCGAGCATCGAAAGCCGATAGATGATGATGAAATTGCGACCGACGGCCGCGCGCGTGCGGCGCACGATCTCGACCGCGAAACGCATGCGCCGGGACGCATCGCCGCCCCATTGATCCTGGCGCTGGTTGGTGCGGGCCGAGACGAACTCGTTGATCAGGTAGCCTTCCGAGCCCATCACCTCGACGCCGTCGTAACCCGCGTCTTGGGCCAGCTTCGCGCAACGCACGAAATCCCGCACGGTTCGATCCACGCCACGCGCGGACAGCGCGCGCGGCGTGAAGGGAGTGATCGGCGACTTGATCTTCGACGGCGCCACCGACAGCGGGTGATAGCCGTATCGACCGGCGTGGAGGATCTGCATGCACAGTCGCCCGCCTTCGCCGTGCACCGCGGCGGTGAGCTTGCGATGGCGCGCTACGTGCCAGGGCATGCTCAACCGGCCGCCGAACGGCTTCAACCACCCTTCGATGCTGGGCGAAATGCCGCCGGTGACCATCAGCCCGACGCCACCGCGGGCGCGTTCGGCAAAATAAGCCGCCAGCTTGTCGTAGTCGCGGGCCTTGTCCTCCAGCCCGGTGTGCATCGACCCCATCAGGACGCGGTTGGGCAGGGTGACATGACCCAGGTCGAGCGGGCTGAACAGCTTCGGATAATTCATGCATCCACACGAGGCTCAAACGATCGTATGAATGTGCCGGTGTCAGGCGTTTGAAAGCAAGTGCTTCCTGCAGCGGCTTCAGGCGAGCAGCTGATGCACCAAGGCAATGTAGCGGCGCATCGCCTCTTCCTGCGGCACGCCGTTCAATTGCGCCCACGCCTCGTGCTTGGCGGTTCCGACGAAATCGAAAAAGCCTGGCTGGGCACGGCGCAGGTCGCCTTCCGAACCTTGCTTGTAGAGTGCGTAGAGCTTCAGCAGGGTGTCGTTGTCGGGGCGCCTGCCGAGCTGCTGGATGTCGCTGGCAGCTTGTTCGAATTCGTGGCGAAGATCATTCATGAGAGCGGATCAGACTCGCTGTGCGAGCAGGGAGATCGGCTAGATAGCACGCAGCCCCGATGCGGTCAACGCGTTAAACTCCCGCTTTCCCGTTCAGCAGGAATAGCCATGAGCCACCCCCCGTCTGCCGTTCCCGTACTCACCATCGACGGGCCGTCGGGATCTGGCAAGGGCACCATAAGCGCGCTGGTGGCCGAGCGGCTGGGTTGGCGTCTGCTGGATTCCGGAGCGTTGTACCGGGCGGTGGGTTACGCCGCCGGCATGGCCGGGCTGGACCTGTCCGATGTGGAAGCGATGACGCGCTGTGCACAGGGCACGAAGATCCAGTTCCGCCCGGCGGCTGAAGGGCGCGAGACCCGGGTGATCGTCAACGGGCATGACGCCACCGACGAATTGCGCACCGAAACCGCCGGCGCGGCCGCTTCGGCCATCGCTTCGATGCCTCCGGTGCGCGAAGCGCTGGTGGCGCTGCAGTTGGGGTTCCGCAAGGCGCCTGGACTGGTGGCCGACGGACGCGACATGGGCACGGTGATCTTCCCGGATGCCGCACACAAGGTCTTCCTCACGGCAAGCGCCGCCGAACGTGCCAAAAGACGTTATAAGCAGTTGAAGGAAAAGGGACTCAGCGTTACACTTGGCGGCCTTCAGCGCGAAATTGAGGCGCGTGACAGCCGCGATGCATCTCGCGCGGTCGCGCCACTCAAGCCTGCCGAAGATGCCTTGCTGGTGGACACCACCGGCATGGGGATCGACGAAGTGGTCGCGAAAGTACTCGCCGTCGTGCAGCCCTGAGATCGGGCCGCACGGCGGTTTCTGCGCTCCTGCTGCGGCAGGGGTTTTGGCCAACGGTGACGACGGTCGGTTCCTTGGAACCACCCGAGGCACCCTCAACCGGTGGACCGGTAGTTCGAGCGCAACACGACAAGAGCGCAACGAACCACGGTCTTTTCCCACTATGGAATCAACATGACTGAAAGTTTTGCCGAACTGTTTGAACAGAGCCAACAGGCCATCTCCAAGCTGAAGCCCGGCGCCATCGTCACCGGCATCGTTGTGGAAATCCGCAATGACGTCGTCGTGATCAATGCGGGCCTGAAGAGCGAAGGCATCGTCCCGATCGAGCAGTTCAAGAGCGAGGACGGCGTGCTGGAGGTGCAGGTGGGCGACGAGGTGAAGGTTGCCCTCGAAGCTTTGGAAGATGGTTTCGGCGAAACCAAGCTGTCGCGCGAGAAAGCCAAGCGCTCGATGGTGTGGGACGACCTGGAGCAGGCGTTCGACAAGGAAGAAACGATCAAGGGCATGATCTCGGGCAAGGTCAAGGGCGGCTTCACCGTCGACATCAAGGATGTCCGCGCCTTCCTGCCGGGTTCGCTGGTCGACGTGCGCCCGGTGCGCGAGCCGACCTACCTCGAGGGCAAGGAACTCGAGTTCAAGATCATCAAGCTGGACCGCAAGCGCAACAACGTGGTGGTCAGCCGCCGCGCCGTCGTCGAGACCGAGTTCTCCGAAGAGCGCGAGAAGCTGCTTGAGCGTCTGACCGAAGGTGCCGTGGTCAAGGGCACCGTCAAGAACCTCACCGACTACGGCGCGTTCGTGGACCTGGGCGGCATCGACGGCCTGCTGCACATCACCGACATGGCGTGGAAGCGCGTGCGTCATCCGTCCGAAGTCGTCAACGTCGGCGACGAGCTGGACGTGCGCGTGCTGAAGTACGACAAGGAGCGCAACCGCGTTTCGCTGGGCCTGAAGCAGCTGGGCGACGACCCGTGGGTCGCGATTGCCCGTCGTTATCCGGTCGGCAGCCGCCTGTTCGGCAAGGTCTCCAACGTCACCGATTACGGCTGCTTCGTCGAGATCGAGCCGGGCGTGGAAGGGCTGGTGCACGTGTCCGAGATGGACTGGACCAACAAGAACGTCAACCCGGCCAAGGTGGTTCAGGTCGGTGACGAAACCGAAGTCACCGTGCTGGACGTGGACGAGGAGCGTCGCCGCATCTCGCTGGGTATCAAGCAGACCCGCTCGAACCCGTGGGAAGCCTTCGCAGCGATGCACAAGAAGGGCGACAAGGTCTCTGGCCAGATCAAGTCGATCACCGACTTCGGCGTGTTCATCGGCCTGGACGGCGGCATCGACGGCCTGGTGCACCTGTCCGACATCTCCTGGCAGATGTCCGGCGAAGACCTGGTCCGCAACTTCAAG
>Ga0207664_10000471_pt1 | contig 28511 bp, 22 predicted proteins | sample LARL83metaG_FD_184349 | JGI IMG/M metagenome (GOLD analysis project Ga0207664, IMG submission 184349) | Corn, switchgrass and miscanthus rhizosphere microbial communities from Kellogg Biological Station, Michigan, USA - LAR L8-3 metaG... | ecosystem: Host-associated > Plants > Roots >... | reverse complement strand
GGAGGGGATTAGAACCGAAAGATCGCCGTCGCAGTTGGCTTGGGTTTCTTGGTGAGGCCGAGGTCATCCGCAGAGTCGCCGAGAATCCGCAGCTGGATCTCTTTCGCCCGTTTCCCGACCTCGAGCTGGTCGAGGTCCTCGTGCGCGACAACGTCACGACTCGCTTCGCCGGGCTGCAGGTGAAGACCAGCTCGGCCGCGCGGTGGGACGAGGCGAGCATTCACATCCGCAAATCGACTTTCGTTACGACGCCTGGGACGTATGTCGTCGCGCTGGCTTGGCTGACCGAGGCGAATGCGTTCGCGGACGAGTGCATCTTCATCCCGACCAGTGAAGTCCCGGACGTCACATACGTCGATGGCGAGGACTTGGTGTTTGAGTTTCAGCCGCACAGCAGCAGAAAGGCAAAGATCGATCCGTATCGCGTCCCGCTCGCCCAGTTGGGGGAGCTCGTCGGGAAGACGACGATCGGTTAACGGACACAGCCCCTCCGTCGGCCTTCGGCCGCCACCTCCCCGTCAAGCGGGGAGGAGACGTGTGAGGTAGAACATCTCCTCCCCACTCGATGGGGAGGTCCGGCGCCCAGCAGGCGCCGGGGAGGGGGCGCGCCGAGGTTGGAAGAAGCCTTAGCTGGCCCCTCCCTAGCCCTCCCCGGAGGGGAGGGAGACCTTCGCCTTGCCCACCCCCGCAAATCGGGGTGGGCGCTTCTCCATGTAGCTCGCGACGCCCTCGCGGAAGTCCTCGTGCTGCATCGACTGGACCATCAGATCGGCGGCCTCCACCAGGACCTCCGGCAGGTCCTTGTCGAGGTGCGACCAGACCTCGTGCTTGATCACGCTCAGCGAGCGCGGGGAGCAGTTCTCGGCCATGTCGCGCGCGTAGGCATAGGTGGTCTCGCGCAGGTCCTCTGACGGCAGCACCCGGTTCACGAGACCGAGCTCGAAAGCCTCGTCTGACAGCAGCGTCCTCCCCGAGAGCAGGAGGTCCAGCGCCCGCGCCGGCCCCAGCAAGCGCGGCAGCAGCCAGGAGACGCCGTGCTCGGCGATCAGGCCGCGGCGGGCGAAGGCGGTGGTCATCTTGGCGCCGCTGGCGGCGAATCGGATGTCGCACATCAGCGCCATGATCAGACCGATCCCGGCGACGGGCCCGTTGATCATCGCGATCACCGGCTTCGGGATCTGGAGCGTGTAGGTCTGGCGGCGCACGTCGCGCGAGCGCTCCTCCTCCCCCGCTCCGATCGCTCGCAGCACCTCCATGTCGGCGCCGGCGCAGAACGCCCGGCCCTCGCCGGTGACGACGATGACGCGGACGTCCGGATCGGCCGCCGCGCGATCGAGCAGATCGAAGTAGAGCGAGCCCATGTCCGGCGTCCACGCGTTGAGCCGGTCGGGGCGGTTCAGGGTCAGGGTCGCGATGGGTCCGTCCTGTGAATAAAGGACCGTGTCAGCCATGCGCCATACGATAGATCGCGGGTGGAGGAGCTAAGAGCCGGCCTCGAGAGCCATCTGCGCGCGCTCTGGTCTGACCAGAGCTTGCGCGTCACGCGCGTGGAGTCGATCCCCGAGGGTCACTCGGGGTTCACCTACTTCGTCGACGTCGAGGACGGAGCGCGGGCGGGGGCATACGTGATGCGAATGCCGCCGCCCGGGGCCAAGATCCGCGGCACCGCGGACGTCGTCCGCCAGGGCCGGATCATGGAGGCCCTCCACCAGGCAGGTCTGCCCGCGCCGGCGGTACCGGTGCTCCAGGACGAGCCTGTGCTCGACGGGCGGCCCTACATCTTGATGGAGCGCACGCAAGGCGAACGCATCGAGAAGGCGTCGACGCACGAAGACCCCGAGGCGATCGCCCGCTCGGCCATCGCCACGCTGCGGCGGCTGCAGGAGCTACCCCCGGAGCGCAGCGGCATCGGGCACGAGGACCCGGTCGGGCTGGACTACGAGATGATGCGCTGGGCATGGCTCATGGAGCGCGCGCCCGAGGAGCTCACGGGCGCAGCCGCGGAGCTCGGCGGCCTGCTCGCCGAGCGCAAGCCGCCGGAGTCGCCGCCCTGCCTGGTGCACGGCGACTACCACTACGGCAACATGCTGTTCCGCGGCTCCGAGGTCGTGGCCGTGCTGGACTGGGAGATCGCGCAGCTCGGCCAGCCGCTGATCGACCTGGGCTGCCTTTGCCTCGTCTCGCAGCGGCGGGCTTTCGAAGGCGCGCCGAACCCGGGCGGGGGCGTCGACGTCACCATCGAGCGGCTCGTCGAGCTCTACGGTGCAGACCCGGACGAGTTTCGCTGGTACCTCGCCTTGAGCTGCTACAAGTACGCGTCGATCTTTGGCTACAACCTGATGCTGCACCGGCGCGGCAAGCGACCTGACGCCATGTACGAGGACATGACCGGCACGATCACGGGCTTGATCGATCGGGGCCGAGAACTGCTGGAGGGCGTGAAGTTATGAGCTGGGAGTTCGAGACCGACCCCGAGTTCGAAGAGAAGCTCGCCTGGATGCGCGAGTTCATGAAGGAGGAGATCTACCCGCTCGAGGTCTTCGAGACCGAGGATGAGCAGGTATTCCGCCGCCTCATCCGGCTGCGGCAGGACGAGGTCAAGAAGCGTGGACTCTGGGCGGCACATCTGCCGCACGAGCTGGGTGGGCAGGGCTTCGGCCAGGTGAAGCTCGGGCTGATGCACGAGATCCTCGGCGCCAGCATGTGGGGCCCGATCTGCTTCGGCAACCAGGCGCCGGACTCCGGCAACTCCGAGATCCTCGCCCTCGCCGGCACACCCGAGCAGAAGGAGCGCTGGCTTCACCCGCTGCTCGAAGGCAAGCTGCGCAGCGCCTTCTCGATGACGGAGCCGGAGACGGCCGGCTCCGACCCTACACTTCTGCAGACCCATGCCGAGCTCGAGGGCGACGAGTGGGTCATCAACGGCCATAAGTGGTTCACGTCCAACGGCCTGATCGCCGACTTCCTGATCGCCATGGTTATCACCGACCCCGACGCCGGCGTCTACGAGCGAGCGTCGATGATCATCGTGCCCAAGGACGCGCCGGGTCTCGAGGTCGTGCGCAACGTGCCGACGATGGCCGGCGGCCACGAGAAATGGGGCTACGGCCACGCGGAGGTCTACTACCGCGGCGTGACGGTGCCGGCCGAGAACATCCTCGGCAAGCGCGGCCAGGGCTTCCTGCTGGCGCAGCAGAGGCTCGGGCCGGGCCGCATCCACCACTGCATGCGCTGGCTGGGCCAGGCCCGGCGGGCGTTCGACATGCTGTGCGAGCGCTCCCTGCAGCGGGAGGCGTTCGGAGGTCCGCTGGCGAAGAAGCAGACCATCCAGAACTGGATCGCGGACTCCGCGGCCGAGATGCAGGCCGCGCGCCTGATGACGCTGCAGGCCGCCTGGGTGATGGACACCAAGGGGGTCGAGGCCGCCCGGAAGGAGATCTCGATGATCAAGTTCTTCGGCGCCAAGGTCCTGCACGACGTGATCGACCGCGCCATCCAGATCCACGGCTCGCTCGGCTACTCGTCAGACCTGCCCCTGGAGGAGATGTACCGGCACGCTCGCGCCGCCCGGATTTACGACGGTCCGGACGAGGTGCACCGCGTGACAGTATCCAGGCTGGTGCTGAGGGACTACGCCACGCCGGACGGGACCTGGCCGCGGGAGCACGTCCCGACCCGCCGCGAGGCGGCACGGCAGAAGTTCGCCCAGCAGCTGGAGGCGGCCACCGCCAACCTCTGACCAACGGAACAGCCGCTTGACAGCCGCGGGTGCGTGGGCCTATGGTGGGTCCCGAACCTCCCGCGGTTCGCCCTCGTGACGGCCCCCCAGGACCGGCCCGAGGGCTTTTTCTTTTCTGTCCCGAGTTCAGCCGGTTGACAGGTTCGTCAAGCCAAGGCCAGACTTACTCAACGACGATGCGCAAGATCCTCCTCCTGCTCGCGCTCGCAACGATGCTGCTCGTCATCACGGCGACCGCCGCCCACGCGGACTACTGGCCGCCGGACATGCTCCCCAATCTCAACCAGGTGCACCACCTGCAGTGAGCGAGCGGCCTACCGCCCGTCTCTCCCGACCGCGGAGAAAGGGCGTGGAGGTCCGACCCGGCTCGGTGCGCGAGGCACGACAGGAGGCCGGCCTCAGCTTGGCGCAGGTCGCCGGCAGCGACATCACCCGCGCAGCCATCCACCTCATCGAGAGCGGCCAGACGAAGCCGTCGCTGCCCACCCTCGAGCTGATCGCCCGCCGCACCGGAAAGCCCCTGAGCTTCTTCATGCCGGAGGGCGTGGTCGTCGGTGGAGCGAAGACGCCGCCCGAGCTCCAGGCCCGGGTCTCCGAGCTCGAGCGTCTCTCGCTGCAGCGCGACGACGAGGAGGTTCTCAAGCTCTCGGAGTGGCTCATCGAGCGCGGGCTGAGCCGCGCCGACGAAGCCCAGGTGCGGCTGCTCGCCGGCCAGGCTCGGGTGCAGACGCGCCGGCCGCAGGGCGCGCTGGTGCACTTGCGGCGCGCCCGCAGCCTTTTCGAGGATCTGGGCGACGAATGGATGGTCGTCGAGTGCATGGACTGGGAATCGGCGGCGCTCGGTGAAGACCCCGCCGCTCTCGACCTGGCGCGCGAGGCGCTCGAGCGCTGCCGCGGCCTCGACCCGATCCCCGTGGACCTCGAGGCCCGCATCCTCACCCGGACCGCGGCCAAGCACCTCCAGCGCCACGAGTGGCAGGAGGCGATCGAGGCTTACGACGCGGCCCTGGAGGTCAGCAAGTCGCTCCGCGACCTGGACCGCATGGCCCGGCTCCACGACGGGCTCTCGGATGCCTACCGGCAGCTCGGCAATCTCGACCAGGCCAACCGCCATGCCCAGCGCGCCATAGCGCTGCACAGCGTCGCTCGCGACCGCACCATGCTCGCCCGCAGCGAGAACAACCTCGGCGTCCTGCTCATCGAGCAAGGGCGATTCCCAGAGGCGGCCAACCATCTGCACCGCGCGCTCGAGCTGTGCGCCGACCTCGGGATCGAGAGCGGCCGGTCGCACGTGGTGCTGAGCCTGGCCGAGCTCGAGATCGCGCGCGGCAACGTCGACGACGCGCGCTCCTTCCTGGCCGAGGCCCGAGCGCTAGCGCGCCGTCAGCAGGAGTCGCTGACGCTCGCCTACGCCCACCAGCTCGCCGGCCGCCTCGCCAGCACTGAGGACGACAGCGCAGCTGCGGATCGGGAGTACGGCAAAGCTCTGGTGTTGATGAGCGAAGCGCGCGCGGGAGAGCGCCTGGTCCAGTGCCACTCCGAGTACGCCGCAGCGCTCGAGAAGCGCGGCGACCACGCCCGGGCGGCCGAGCAGTACCGGCAGGCGGTGGAAGCCGGCCGGGTTCGGCACAGCTCCTCGCAGAGCGTGGACCTGCTGGGCGGCTGGCGCCCGGCGCTGGCGAACTAAGGCAGCACTCCCCTCCCCTCCGGGGAGGGTTAGGGAGGGGCCGCGCGGCAGCACATCTCCTCCCCGCTTGACGGGGAGGTTCCGCCGCTAGGAAGGCGGCGGAGGGGGCGTGCCGAGGTGCGAAGAAGCCGTGGACGGACTTAGCAAAGCCTGTCCCCTCCCGCCGGCTACCTCAGCTGCCGCTGTACCAGTCGGAGAGGTCGGACCACCGGCCCTGGTGCAGCACGTAGAAGCGGCACGCCGGGGAGACCGAGTGGTCGCCGGGGTGGAATCGCACGGTCTGCTGGATCCCGTTCTGGATCGCCGACGAGTACAGCGCGTTCAGGAACGACTGGCGGCTGACCGGGCCCTGGACGTGGCCGATCGCCTGCGCGAAGGAGACGGCGGCGACGTAGCCGATCAGTGCGTCGTTGAGATCTCGCTCGCCGGGCTCGTAGGCCGCCATGGCCGACTGGAACTGCTGCAGCGCCGGGACGTTGTCGACGCGCGGCATGTACTGCGCGAAGTAGGTGACGAGCCCGTCGCTGTAGGGGCCGGCATGGTCGGCGACGGTCTGGTCGAAGCCCGTCAGACCGATCACCTTGGGGTGGTAGCCATACCGCTGCGCCGACTGCATCCAGCTGAGCGTGTGGCCGGGGTCGAGGTTGAGGATGACGCCGTCGCAGTTGTTCTGTCTCTCGTTCAGGACGACGGTGTCGTAGGACGCCTGGGAGATCGGCACCTTCTCCGCGTCGCACGGCTTGCCGGCCTTGGCGTTGATGCCAGCCACGGCTCCGTCGTAGCTCTGGTCGAGGACGCTGACGTCGAGGCTCACCACCGCCGGCGCCTTCGCGCCCATCTGAGAGATGAGGTAGTCCGCTATCAGCTGGCCCGAGAGGTACGGCTTCACGACCAGCGGAAACATGTACGGGTTCGAGTACTGCGTATTGGACGCGAAGCAGGACCCGAAGACCGGGACCTGCTGCTGGCGGAAGTAGTCGCCGGCGTCGATATCGGTCAGCGGCGCGCACTCGCCGACGAGCGAGAAGACATGGTCCTGCTCCACCAGCCGGCGCAGGTCCGCCTGGCCGCGGTTGGGATCGGTGGCGTCGTCCAGCACCTCGAGGTTGAACGTGATCCCGCGCACGCCGCCCTGCGCGTCGATGGCCTTCAACCCCGCGTCGAGTCCGTGGTAGATCGGCGTCTGGTCGCCGAGGCCCGACTGCGTGATGACCGCGCCGAGCTTCAACGTGCCGCTCTGCACACCCGCCGTCGAGGCCGGCGGCGCGCCGGCGCTCTGATGCACGCTCGTCTTCGCGATGGCGTCGCTGACCCCCTGCCCCGGATGCGTGACCGGCCCGCCGGACTGGGTGACGGTCCGCGAAGCGACGACCTGGCCCCGCGGCAGCGCTAAGTCGCGCGCGATGAGCCAGCCGAGGACCGAGCTCACGAGCAGGAAAAGGGCCGCGAAGCCCGCCGCCAGCTGACCTCGCGAGACCCGGTAGGCGAGCTGCTCCAAGGCTAGAGCGGCCTCAGGGTCGGCGCCGGCTCGCTCACCCTCGCCGGCCACAGCATCGTCGCGAGCCCGCCGAGCAGGGCCAGCTCGAGCAGCGACGCGAGGGCGATGAGCAGCTGCAGCGGCGTCAGGGTCAGCCCGGCAAACCGCAGCACCACCTGGCTGCCGCCGGACGACCCCGGCGCCGCCGGCGGGGCGGGCGGTGGCACCGAGCCGGCGGGGGCTCCAACCGCCGGCGCGCTGAAGCCCAGCGAGGGCAGGCCGGGAACGGTGAAGGGCACCGCCACCGCGGATGCCCGCGCGCCGCCCAGCCGGATGGAGATCCCCGAGCCCGAGCCGCCAGGTATCTGCGACACGGGGCTGTCGGGGAACGTCTCCGTGATCTCGACCGCCGCGCCGTCGTACGCGGAGTGGCCGGCCTTCACCTCCAGCACCGGTGCGAGCAGCTTGACCTCGAGGCCCGCCTGCCGCAGCTGCTGCAGCACCTGCTGGGCCGGGTCGAGGGGCAGCGGCACCGACTGCCCCGCGAGGTGGATGCCGCCCTGGTCGATGGTCGCGGGCTGGCCGGCGACCGTGACACCGCTGACGCTGAGCGTGCCGGTGGCGGCGCCGAGATGGCCCGAGACCGCTGTCGTGGTCACCGTCGAGTCGATCGCGCCGATGTCGATCGCCCCGGCGATCACAACGCCCTGCAGGCGCTCCGTGACCGTTGAGATCACGCGGTCGCCCACCACTCGCACGGTCGCGTGCGCTGAGCCGCTGCTCACGGTCAGCTGCTGCGGAAGTGCGAGCGCCGACCGACCGCCAGAGGCCACCGCGTCAGCGCTGCCCGCGCCGACGTTGAGGTCGTATTCGCCCGCGGCCAGGGTCAGCGGTCCGACCGTCTGAGCGGCGACTGTTCCCGCGCTGTGCGGCCTGCCGCTGTCGGCGTCGTACTCGAAGGGGTAGTTCGGGAACTGCTGGCAGCCTGTCACCGGCGGCGGCGACGGCGGGAACGGGCTCGGCGGCGGACAGTTGCTGTTGATCTCGTAGGGCAGCGTCTGCACCAGCGCCCCGGGATCGAAGACGCTGCCGTGCGCGGTCGCCTGGACCGTGGAGGCGATGTCGGCCTGGGCGTGCGGATAGCGCGCGTCGACCAGCGGCGTGGTCGAAACCGTCGTCACAAGGAACGTCGCCTCGACAGGGCTCGAGTTGGCGTCGCCGCTGAGCGACTGTCCGCTCAGGGCCGGCGAGACCGCCGCCAGCGCGGTCACGGCCGGTACGGCGAGCGCGGCGCCGATCAGAAGCGCGAGCAGCCGGCTTCTCACTGGCGGCGGCCTCCGACCTCTTTGCGCACCGCCTCGGCGAAGAGCTCGTTGGGGTCGACGCCGCGCGCGCGCGCCTCCAGCTGCAGGCGTCGCTTGAGCGCCACCGGCAGCCGGACGCTGACGAGATCCGTCACCTCAGCTCGCGACGGGACCGCCGTCGCGTCCTCCTGCCGGCCCAAGTAGCCCTCGACGACCTGGTCGAGGTCGGCGCCGCCGGGCGCTGTGCTGGAGTCGAAGACCGCGCGGCCCGAGCGGATCACCAGGACCTGGTCGCAGAGCCCCAACGCCCGCTGGGCGTGCTGCTCTGCGAGCACAAGCGTGATCCCGCCCTCCTCGCGGAGCCGCGCCAGTGCCCCGAAGAGCTCGTCTACGACCTGGGGCGCGAGGCCGAAGCTCGGCTCGTCGAGGAGCAGCACCTTCGGCTCGGCGACCAGGCCCATGGCGAGGGCCAGCATCTGCTGCTCACCCCCCGACAGCTGGCCCGCGGCCGTGTGCCAGCGCTGCCGCAGTCGCGGGAAGAGAGCGTCGATCGCTGCCGGCAGCGGGCGGCCGCCCGAACCGAGCCTCGCCAGCTCGAGGTTCTCGGCCACGCTTATCTGCGGGACGACGCGGCGCCCCTCGCCGACCAGGCGCAGCCCTTCCCGCGCGCGCCGGTGAGCGGGGAGGGCGCCGAGTGAGCGGCCGCCGAGGGCGATGCTGCCGCCGCTCGCGGGGAGCAGCCCGGCCACCGCCTCCAGCAGCGTCGTCTTACCGGCGCCGTTCGGGCCGAGCACGGCCAGCGCAGAGCCGGCGGGCACGGTGAAGGTGAGCCCGTCGACGATCAGCCGCCCGGAGCGATGGACCGAGAGATCCCTGACTTCGAGCACCGCTAGGCGACCCCGAGATAGGAGCGGCGCACCTCGGGGTGCGCGCGGACGTCGTCCGGCAGGCCGGAGGCGACCACGGTGCCGGTGTCAAGCGCATAGACGAAGTCGCAGACCCCGAAGACCAGCGCCGGGTCGTGCTCGACGAGCAGCACGCCCATGCCGAGCTCGTCACGCAGCCGTAGGAGCAGCCTGGGCAGGTCGAGGGCGTCGGCCTCGAGGCCGGCGCCCGGCTCGTCGAGGAGGAGGGCGCGGGGCCGGGAGCAGATCGCGCGCGCGAGCTCGACCCGCCTGCGATCGCCGCCTTTCAGCTCGGCCATGGGCGAGCCCCACAGGTGGGCGCCGTCGACGAGCTCGAGAGCGCTGCGCGCCCGGCGGAGCGACTCGTCGTTCGAACGCATCGACCAGGGCAGCGAGAGCGCGTCGGAGAGGAAGCCACCGCCACGGACGCAGGCCGCCGCCGCCACGTTCAGCTCGACGGGCAGAGAGTCGAAGGAACGGCCCTCCTGGAAGGTGCGGGTCAGGCCATGCCAGGGGCGCCAGAACGCCGGCGCCGGCGTGATGTCCTTGTCTTCGAGGTAGACGCGGCCAGATTCCGGCCGCAGCAGGCCGCTCAGGACGTCGAGCAGCACCGACTTTCCGGCCCCGTTCGGACCGACCAGGCCCACGAGCTCGCCCGGGTTCACCTCGAGGCTGACGGCGTCGAGTGCGACGACCGTTCCGAAGCGGACGGTGACCGCCTCCGCTCTAAGCAGTCCCAAGACGCAGGGCCTCCCGGAGCTTGAAGCGACCCGAGGTGAAGAAGACGCCGACGACGAGCAGCAGTGGCAGCGCGATCGGCAGCGCTTGCGACGCGCTGCGGCTGATGCCCTCGGCCACCTGAGGGATCACGACCCACAACGCTCCGCCCGCGAGCGCACCGGCCAGGCTCCGGCGGCCGACGACGACCACCAGGGCCAGATAGGAGACGGAGCTCAGGGCGTTGAAGTCGAGCGGGTTCAGGTGCAGCGACAGGTACCCGAGCAGCGCCCCACCGAGCGCGGCGGCGGCGCCCGAGTAGCCGAACACCAGCAGCTTGTAGAGCGCGACGTCGACGCCCGCAATCTCCGCCGCCCGCTCGTCGTCGCGGATCGCCTGCAGCCACCAGCCGGTGCGGCCGTCACGCAGCCGCCATAGAGTCAGCAGCAGGATCAGCAGCAGGGCCAGGCAGGCGTAGGCCATCGCCAGGTTGGAGGTGAGGTCCACGGGCCCCCTCGGCCGCGTCAGCGAGAGGCCGTTGAGGCCGCCCAGCTGCGGCAGCTGAAATACGAGGCGGTCCGCGACCACCGCCAGGCCCAGCGTCGAGATGGCGAGGTAGATCCCGCGCAAACGCAGGGCCGGGATGCCCACCAACACGCCGAGGAAGAATCCGACCGCGACCGCCACCGGCAGCGCCTCGAACATGTTCCAGCCCAGCCGCAGGGCGAGCTGGGCGCAGGTGTAGGCGCCGGCGCCGACGAACGCCGACTGCGCCAGCGAGATCTGGCCGGCGAAGCCGGTCAGCAGCGTGAGGCTGAGCACGATGATGCTGACCACAGCGGCCTGGCCGATCACGAAGGCCCAGTAGGGGCCGAGCGCCGCGGGCAGGATGACGGCGGCGACCGCCAGCAGGGCCCACAGAGTCGGACCGCTCAGCACGCGCCGCAGCCGCTCGTCGGGCAGCGACAAGGACAGAGTGCTCACAGGGCCGCCGCCGCTCCTTGCGCGCCGCGCACGGGACGCGGCGGCAGCACCGTCAGCAGGATGATCATCGCCCCGAACACCCCGGCCTCCCCCGCTCCGGGCACCCCCACTCCGAGCTCGGCGGCCTGCGAGATCAGCCCGATCAGGAGCCCGCCGATGAGCGCGCCAGGCAGCGAGACCAACCGCCCGACGAGCGCCGCGGCGAAGGACTCGATCACGGTCAGCGTCAGCGAAACCGTGTCCGGCGCCGGCTGCACGGTCAGCAGGCACAGCCCGGCAGCCGCCGCGAGGACCGACGCGACCACCCAGCTGATCAGCAGCACCGGCCGCTCGTCGAGCCCGAGCGAGGCGACCACCTGGGGCCGCGACGCGACGGCGCGCGCCACGAGACCGAGCGGCGTGCGTGCGACCAGTGCGATGACGGCGCCGCATAGCACCAGGGCGAGGACCGCGGCGATCACCTCATCGGTGCCGATCAAGGCTCCGCCGAGGCGCAGGGCGCCGGTCGGGAACAGGTTGGTGGCGAGCGCGACCGGATGGCCGCCGAAGATCACCTGCGCGAGAGCCTGCAGCAAGCCCAGCGCTCCCAGCGTGAGAACGGTCGCCTCCAGCCGGTGCTCCCCGAGCAGTCCCGTGAGCCCGCCCAGTACCGCGCCCAGCGCGGCGGCGACCACCAGGCCGAAGACCACCGCCAGCACGGTCGGGTGGTGGGCCGCCGTGAAGATGAAGGTGAAAGTGGCGAGCATGCCGACCGCGCCCTGGGAGAAGTTCAGGATCCCGGTCGCGCGGTAGACGAGGACCAGGGCCACGGCGGAGAGGCTGTAGATCGATCCGGCCACCAGGCCGAGGAGAAGGATTCTCATTCCCTCACGCTGGGGTCGTGTCCACGTAAAACGCGTGGCCGAGCACGCCCGGACCGGTGTGCACGCCCATCGCGGGGGTGAACTGGGAAGTGCTGAAGTCCCCCGCCGGGAGCCGCTCCTTGAGGTCGGCCTCGAGCGCCTCCGCCTCGTCCAGCGCGTCGGCGTGGAAGACGGTGGCGACGATGCCCTCACCCTCGTCGCCGGCGCCGTCGCGAGCCGTCCGCTTGAGCAGCGTGTCGGCGAGTGCGCGCCTGCCCGCCGCCTGCCCGCGCACCAGCGTGACGAGGCGTCCACTGCCCGCGGTGAGCTCGATCACCGGCTTGACGCCCAGCTTGCCGGCCGTCCACGAGGCGACCTGCGGCACGCGGCCGCTGCGGGCGAGGTAGTCGATCGTGTCGAGCATCCCGAACATCCGGACGTGCGGCGCGAGGCGCTGCACGTCCGCGGCGATCTCGTCCAGCGTCGCGCCCTGACGGGCTCGCGCCGCGGCGCGCAGTGCGAGCAGCCGGAGGCCGCCCGCCGCGGTGCCGGAGTCCAGCACGCGGATTTCCCTCCCCTCGACCGACTCCGCCGCGACAGACGCCGACTGCACCATGCTGCTGAGCCTCCCGGCCACCGTCAGGCAGAGGACGTCGCCCGCGGCTGACTCGAAGGCGCGCACGTACTCGCCGACGGAGGGGGATGAGGTCGAGTGCACCGCCCTGCCGTTGCTGCGCAGCGAGCGGTAGAAGTCCTCGGGCGTCACCTCGACGAGGTCGCGGTAGCCGCGGCCGTCGATGACGATGTGCATCGGGACGACCGTGATGCCCAGGTCGCCGGCGGTTTCAGGATCGAGGCAGGTACTGCTGTCGACGACGACGCTCACGACCGACGCCGCCGAGGAGCTGCCCTCGGCAACGGACACCAAGCGATTATAGGAACTCATAACATGTGACGTTCCTGCTGGTAGGTTCAACTTTTTTCGCGCTGCTTCTGCCAGTCTCAGGAGTGATGGGATCCACGAGCGCCGCGGAGTTCGCGGCGCTATGCCTGCTGGGGTATCTGATCGGCAGCATCCCGATCGGCTGGCTCGTGGTCAAGTCGCGAGATCGGCGCGACCTGCGCGCCCTCGGGACCGGCAACGTGGGTACCGCCAACATCTATCGGAACATCGGCGGCGGCCCTGCCGTGCTCGTCGGGCCGCTGCAGTTCGCACAGGGCCTCGTCCCCGTTCTGATCGCGCACCTGGCCGGGGCCGCCCTGCCCGGGCAGGCGCTGGTCGGCCTCTGCGCGCTGCTGGGCAACGGCTGGCCGGTCTGGCTCAAGTTCAACGGCGGCCGCGGGATCGCCGTCTCGACCGGCGTCGTCGCGGCCCTCGACGTCCGCCTGCTCGGGATGCTGCTGGTCTTCTACCTGCTCGGGCTGCTGCTGCGCCAAATCGCGATGGGCGTGCTGCTCGGCTTCGTGGTCCTGCCGCTCGCCGACGCTGCCAGGCTGGGCGGGCTGCTGGTCGTTCCGCTGGCGGTGCTGCTCGTGCTGATCCTGCTGCGGCGCCTGGAAGGCATCGCCGCCGACGCCAGGCTGTACGGCGACCTGCCGGCCCTGGCGGCTCGCCGGCTGCTGCTCGACCAGCGGCCGGGCCGCCCGCTCGTCGGGCCGCGCGCCGACCTCCCGTCTCATTGAGGTCGACGCGGCGGTCGGATGAGGGCCCGGTTGAGGACCCACGCGCGCCGCACCTCGATCCCTACCCGCCCATCGCCGACTACGCGCTGATCGGCGACTGCCACTCCGCGGCCCTCGTGAGCCGCGCCGGCTCGATCGACTGGTGCTGCATGCCCAGGATCGATTCCGACAGCTGCTTCGGGCGGCTGCTCGACTGGGAGCGGGGCGGCCACTTCTCGATCACGCCGCGCAGCCGGGACTGCACCTCCTTCCGCCGCTATCTCGAGGACACGATGGTCCTCGAGACCCACTTCATCACCAGCGGCGGCGAGGCGCGCGTTCTCGACCTCTTCGCGATGAAGCGAGGCGGCCGCGAGACGCCGCGACGCCACCTGATCCGGGTCGTCGAGGGCGTGCGCGGGCGAGTCGACTTCACGGCGGACATCCAGATCCGGTTCGACTACGGCGAGATCAAGCCGTGGCTGCGTCACGTGGCGACCCACGTGTACGCGGCGATCGGCGGCAACAGCGGGCTGCTGATCGGGTCGGACAAGCACCTCGAGTCGACGGACCACGAGCTGCTCTGCAAGTTCAGCGTCCGGCCCCAGGAGCGCGTCCACTTCTCGATCCTCTATCACGACCCCTCACGCCTGGACACGTCGACCCCGGAGGTCCCCGACCACGATGAGGTGGACCGCCGCATCGAGGAGACCATCGACTGGTGGCGGCGCTGGGCCCGCAAGGCGGATTTCCACGGCTCGAATGAAGGCGCCATCGTTCGCTCGGCCCTCGTTCTCAAGGCGCTCAGCCACGCGCCGACCGGCGCGATCGCGGCCGCGGCAACCACGTCGCTGCCGGAGTCCTTAGGCGGGTCGAGGAACTGGGACTACCGCTTCAGCTGGATCCGCGATTCGTGCTTCAGCGTGGACGCTCTCGCGAACGTCGGCTTCACCAACGAGGCCGACGGCTTTCGCCGGTTCATGCAGCGCAGCGCCGCGGGCTCGGCGGACGAGCTCCAGATCATGTACGGCCTCGCCGGCGAGCGGCGCCTCACGGAGCTCGAGCTGAACTTCCTTGAAGGCTACCGTCGCTCGCGCCCGGTCCGGATCGGCAACGGCGCGTCAAACCAGCTCCAGCTCGACGCCTACGGCGAGCTCGTGCTGCTCAGCTGGCGCTGGCACAAACGCGGCCACTCCCCGGACGACGACTACTGGCGCTTCCTGCTCGAGCTCATCGACACTGCCGCCGAGCGCTGGAACGAGCGCGACCGGGGCATCTGGGAAGTGCGCGGCAAGCCGCGTCATTTCGTGCACTCGAAGGTGCTGTGCTGGACCGCGCTGGACCGCGGCGTCGCCCTCGCCACCGAGTGCATGCGCAAGGCGCCGTTGGCCCGCTGGCGCCGTACCGCCAAGGAGATCAGGGAGGCGGTCGAGTCGAATGGCTTCGACAAGCGCCGCGGCTGCTTCGTGCAGGCCTTCGGCGAGCGGGCGCTGGATGCGTCGCTGCTGCTGCTGCCGGGGGCCGGCTTCGTCGACTGGCAGGACGAGCGCATGGTCCGGACCACCGACGAGATCTCGCGCGACCTCGACCAGGACGGCCTCCTGCTGCGCTATCGGCCCAAGGCGCGGCTCGACGGCCAGGAAGGCGACGAGGGCGTCTTCATTCCGTGCAGCTTCTGGCTGGCCGAGGGCCTCGCGAAGCAGGGGCGGCTCGAGCTCGCGCGCGAGGTGTTCGACCGCGCCGCCTCCACCTGCAACGACCTCGGGCTCTACGCCGAGGAGTTCGAGCCTGGCCGGCGACTCATGCTCGGCAACTTCCCCCAGGCGCTGACGCACCTGTCGCACCTGTCCGCGGCCGTGGCCCTCCGCGACGCGGTGGCCAGCGGCCCGCACTCGTAGATTTCCCTCCCCTTCGGGGAGGGCCAGGGAGGGGCTCGCGCCGGCACTCAGCCGACTGGCCGCGGCCGCTCCGCCCGGCTAACGCCGGGCACCTCCCCGGAGGGGAGGTCAGTTAGAGGTGCCAGCCGGCCAGGTAGCCGCCGACCACGAGCACGAAGATCAGCAGGAACACCAGCGGCACGAGGCGCTCCCAGAGCGGCCGCCTCGGCGCTCGCGGCGGCGCCTGGACCGCGACCCTGTGCATGGGCTGCGGCTGCGGCTGCTGCTGCGCCTTCGCCTGCGGCTGCGCCTTCGGCGGCTGCGGCTTCGGCGGCGCGGCCTTCGGCGCCGCCTTCGGCCTGTCCGGCGTGCGCCAGGGCACCTCTTTGGCGGCCGCGGGCTTGGTCACGGCCTTGGGCACGGGTTTATCGTCCTCCAGCCAGTCCGGCCGGGAAGACTCGTCTGCCTTCTCCACGGCTCGTCTAACGCCTAGGCTAGCGGTTCCTTTCAGGCCAGATTGCGATGGCCGGGGAGCGGAGCATGCGGTCCTCGTGCCGGTCGCCCCTGGGCCGCCCCCAACGCCGCGGGTACGATGGAAGGGAAGATGCTCGACTCTCGCGCGAAGCTGGACGGTACCGACCTCGAGTACCACCCGCTGGATCGCGTGCGAGAGGGCGGCGCCGGCGATCCCTCGCCGCTGCCGATGACGATCAAGATCCTCCTCGAAGGGCTGCTGCGCACAGGCGCCTCCGACGAAAGCGTCTCGGCGCTGGCCCGCTGGCCCGAGCCGCCCCCTGAGTCCGCCGAGCTGCCCTTCACCCCGGCACGCGTGCTGCTCCAGGACTTCACCGGGGTGCCGACCGTGGTCGACCTGGCCGCCATGCGCGCCGCGATGGCGCGGGCCGGGCGCGACGCGAGCAGGATCGACCCCCTGGTGCCGGTCGACCTCGTCATCGATCACTCGGTGCAGATCGACGCCTTCCGCTCGGAGGGCGCATACAACGTCAACATCGAGCGCGAGTACGACCGGAACGGCGAGCGCTACGCGCTGCTGCGCTGGGCGCAGCAGGCCTTCCACAACTTCTCGGTGGTGCCGCCCGGGATGGGCATCTGCCACCAGGTGAACCTGGAGCGCCTCTCCCGGGTGGTCCAGGTCCGCGACGGCGTGGCCATCCCCGACACGCTGGTGGGCGCCGACTCCCACACGACCATGGTCAACGGCGTCGGCGTGCTCGGCTGGGGCGTCGGCGGGATCGAGGCCGAGGCCGCGATGCTGGGCCAGCCGATGTACCTGTCGACGCCGATCGTCGTCGGCGTGAAGTTCATCGGCGCGCTGCCGACCGGCAGCACGGCGACCGACCTCGTGCTGACCCTGACCGAGATGCTGCGCAAGCACGGCGTGGTCAACAAGTTCGTCGAGTTCTGCGGCGACGGGCTCTCCTCCCTCAGCGTCCCCGACCGCGCAACGATGTCGAACATGTGCCCCGAGTACGGGGCCACCTCGGCACTCTTCCCGGTGGACCAGCAGACGCTGCGCTACCTGGAGGTCACAGGTCGCGAGCGCGAGCAGATCGAGCTCGTCGAGCGCTACTGCCGAGCGCAGGGACTCTTCCGCTCGGACGGCGACGCCACGCCCACCTTCAGCGAGCTGCTGGAGCTGGACCTGGCCTCCGTGGAGCCGAGCGTCGCCGGGCCCAAGCGGCCGCAGGACCGCGTGGCGCTGCCCAATGTCTGGCGCAGCTTCACCGACGCCTTCGCGCTCCCGGAGGACGAGGACGGCGAGATCGGCCGCTTCCAGGAGGAGGGCGGGCAGCCAAACCCCGAGCACGGGCACTTCGACGGCCATGGCGGCGCGGCAGTCGCCGAGCGTGTCGCCGTTCGGAACGGCTCGGTCGTGATCGCCGCGATCACCTCGTGCACCAACACCTCGAACCCGTCCGTGATGGTCGGCGCTGGGCTGCTCGCGAAGAAGGCGGTCGAAGCCGGCCTACAGGTCGGCCCCACGGTCAAGACGTCGCTGGCCCCCGGCTCCCGCGTCGTGACCGACTACCTGAACCGTGCCGACCTGATGCAGTACCTGGAAAAGCTGGGCTTCTACCTCGTCGGCTACGGCTGCACGACCTGCATCGGCAACTCCGGGCCGCTCGCCTCGCCCGAGGTGGAGAAGGCGGTCGAGGACCAGGACCTGAAGGTCGTCGCCGTCCTGTCGGGCAACCGCAACTTCGAGGCCCGCATCCACCCGCTGGTCCGGGCGTCGTACCTCGCGTCGCCGCCGCTGGTGGTCGCGTTCGCCCTGGCGGGGCGCATCGACGTCGACCTCTCCGAGGACCCCCTGGGCACCGGCCGGGACGGCAAGCCGGTCTACCTGAAGGACGTGTGGCCCTCACCAGAGGAGGTCAACTCGGTCATCCGCGAGTGTGTGCGCGCCGAGATGTTCGACCACGAATACGAGCGGATCTTCGACGGCGACGAGCACTGGAAGGAGATGGCGGCGCCGACGGGCTCGGCCTTCGACTGGGACCCGAACTCGACCTACGTCCGCGAGCCTCCTTACTTCGTGGACATGAGCCCCGAACCGGCTCCGTTGACCGACATCGAGAACGCCCGCGTCCTCGTCAAGGTGGGCGACTCGGTGACCACCGACCACATCTCACCCGCGGGATCCATCGGGGCGGCCAGCCCCGCGGGCGAGTACCTCATGGAACACGGCGTCGAGCGCGCCGACTTCAACAGCTATGGCTCTCGCCGAGGCAACCACGAGGTGATGGTCCGCGGCACCTTCGCGAACATCCGGCTGCGCAACCAGCTGGTGGACAAAGAGGGCTACTGGACCCAGGTGATCCCCTCGGGCGAGGTGGTCACGATCTACGACGCCTCCGAGGCGTACCGGACGCAGGGCGTTCCGCTGATCGTGCTGGCCGGCAAGGAGTACGGCACCGGCTCATCTCGCGACTGGGCCGCGAAGGGGCCGCTGCTGCTCGGCGTCAGGGCGGCGATCGCCGAGTCCTTCGAGCGGATCCACCGCTCCAACCTGGTCGGGATGGGCGTGCTGCCTCTGCAGTACGCCGGCGACGTGCCCGCGCTCACCGGGGAGGAGTCGTTCACGATCCACGGGATCGCGGCGGGCCTGAAGCCGAGCCAGGAGCTGGAGGTCGAGGCACGCTCCGACGCCGGCGAGGTCACCAAGTTCAAGGTGATCGCGCGGCTGAACAACGACACCGAGGTCGACTACCTCAAGCACGGCGGCGTGCTGAACATGGTCCTGCGCCACCTGATGCAGTAGGTTCGCGATGTAGAACATCTCCTCCCCGCTTGACGGGGAGGTGCCGCCGCTAGGAAGGCGGCGGAGGGGGCGTGCCGAGGCTTGAAGTAGCCACAGCAGGCTCATGGGACGAAGCCTCCTGAGTTCACTGGCTGGCCTTCCGTGCCGATCCCTCCGCACAATCGAAGCCGATCCAAAGCGAAGAGGAGGACGCGCCCGTGGCCGTTGAGACCCCAACCGATCAGTTGACCGACCTGCCGCCGCTCATCCCGAGGGATGTGCTGTTCGGCAATCCCGTGCAAACCCAGGCCCGGCTGTCGCCGGACGGGACCAAGGTCTCGTACCTGGCGCCCGTGAACGGAATCCTGAACCTGTTCGTCGGCGGCGCCGACGGCTCCAAGCCGCGCCAGGTGACTCAGGAGACGACCCGGTCTCTGCAGCAGTACACGTGGGCGCTGAACTCGCGGCACCTGCTGTTCCTGAAGGACGGCGGCGGCGACGAGAACTGGCACGTTCACTCCGTCGACATCGAGTCGGGCGAGACCGTGGACCGCACCCCGTTCCCCGGCGTGTCGGCGCGCATCCTCGCCGGTGAGGCGGCGCGACCGGACGAGCTTTTGGTGCTCATCAACAAGGACAACCCCCAGCTCCACGACGTCTACCTGCTGAACCTCGCCAACGGCAGCTGCGAGGTGGTCGAGGAGAACCCTGGATTCCTGGGCCTGATGCCGGACCACGACTTCAAGATCAGGGTCGGGATCACGATGAGCGAGGACGGCAGCATCGAGCTGCTCTCCAAGACCGAGGACGGCTGGAAGCCGCTCTTCCACGTGCCTTTCGAGGACTCGATGAGCTTCAACACCGCCGTGGCCTCGAGTTTCGACGCGGCCAACCAGGCGATGGTGTTCCCGACGTCCGTCGGGGCGAACATCACCCGCGTCTGCCGGCTGAGCCTGGCGGACGGCAGCACCGAGGTGCTCTTCGAAGACCCCGAATACGACGTCGCCGCGCTGCATTTCAACCCCGTCACCGAGGAGCCCGACCTCGTCGGCGTTCTGCGCGACCGGCTCTACTGGCACGCGCTCGACGAATCCCTCAACAAGGACCTGCAGCTGCTCCAGGCGATCCAGCCCGGCACGTTCTCGATCCTGAGCCGGAGCACCGACGACAGGCGCTGGCTGGTCGCCTTCACCAGCGACTCCGGGCCCGGCTGCTACTACCTCTATGACCGCGACGCCGGCAAGGCCACGCTCCTGTTCAAGGACCGGCCGGAGCTGGACGGCTACACGCTCGCGGCCAAGGAACCCTTCTCGTTCCAGGCTCGCGACGGCCTGACGGTGCACGGCTACGTGACGTTCCCGCCCGGCCTCGAGCGGAAGAACTTGAAGACCGTCTTCTGGGTCCACGGCGGCCCCTGGGCGCGGGACGCCTGGGGCTTCGATCCCTTCGCGCAGCTCTTCGCCAACCGCGGCTACCTGTGCGTGCAGGTCAACTACCGCGGCTCGACCGGCTACGGCAAGGACTTCGTCAACGCCTCCAACCGCGAGTGGGCCGGCAAGATGCACACCGACCTCATCGACGCTCTCGATCACCTGGCGGGGCAGGGCTTCGTCGATCGCTCGAAGGTCGCCATCAGCGGCGGCTCCTACGGCGGCTACGCGACGCTGGTCGGCGTCACCTTCACGCCCGACGTCTTCTGCTGCGGAATCGACATCGTCGGGCCCTCGAACCTGAACACGCTGATCAGCTCCGTCCCCGAGTACTGGAAGCCGGCGCTCGCGATGTGGACGCAGCGCGTCGGCGACCCGAAGACCGAGGAGGAGTTCCTCTGGTCGCGCTCCCCGCTTTCCAAGGTCGACCAGATCCGGGTGCCCCTGCTCATCGTGCAGGGGGCCAACGACCCTCGAGTCAAGAAGCAGGAATCAGACCAGATCGTGGCGGCGATGAAGGAGCGTGGAATCCCGTGCGAGTACGTCGTGGTCGAGGACGAGGGCCACGGCTTCGCCAACGCTGAGAACTGGATCAAGTTCACGACGCTCGTCGAGTCCTTCCTGGCCGAGCACGTCGGCGGCCGCAAGCAAGCCGACTAACCAAGAACCCCTCCCGGCGCCAACAGCGCCGGGAGGGGGCCAACCCAGAGGTCGACCCCTGGATGGAGAACATCTCTCCCCACTTGATGGGGGAGTCCGGCGCCAACAGGCGACTCCTCCCCACCTTGTGGGGAGGTGCCCCGCGAAGCGGGGCGGAGGGGACGGGGGCCTGCCGAGGCACGAACCAGACTAAAAGGCTACCCGCAGCCCCTCCCCAGCCCTCCCCGGAGGGGAGGGGATCTGTCCTAACGCCGGCGGGAGTCGTACGGGTGGTTGTACGCCCGCACCATGTTGAGCATCACCGACTCCTGCGCCAGCGCGGCATGTGCCTCGGTGCCGGCGGCGGCGCGCTCCTGGGCGCGATTGCGGGCGGCCTCGTCCAGCTCCGGGAAACCCTTGCTGGCCTTGGCGAACTCCTCTTGCTGCTCCGTGGTCATGACTGTTCTCCTCCCTGAAAACAAAAAATCCCGCCCCGTCTTGCGGGGCGGGGTCCGGCGTCCTCTCTACCGAGGTGCGCGGCTCCCCGCCCCGATAAGGGCGAGGCCGAGAATTACGAGGCCGAGAGCGCGAGTGGACATCACGCCGCGTCCATGTTCATGGGTACCCGCCGCTCGGAGCCGCATTCCGGGCATTCGAACTGCCCGATCGCCTCATCCGGCCGGGAGGCGTCGGTATGGATCGTGCGCAGATCCATCCGAATCTCGTGCTCATGGCGGGCACACGTGGGCGCTTTGTCGGTGGTCACTGGGGCGAGTCTAGCCCTGTCCACGGCGAACAACTAGTCGGCGGGCCACAAGGCCGGGTGGGCTCGCTTGGGCGCCGCTCATAATTTCAGGCGTGGCAGAGGCCGACCCGCGCCCCGAATCGACCGAGCCCGACGCGGTCGCGCCCGAGCGCGGGCCGACGGTGCGCGAAGCGATGACTTTCGGCGGCTTTCAGCAGGCCCAGCTGATCGGCGGCGAAGCCGGGCTCGATCGCCGCATCGAGTGGGTGCGGATCATGGAGACGCCCGACACGGCGCACTCCCTGCAGCCCGGCGACCTCCTGCTGACCACCGCCTTCCCGATCAAGGACGACCGCCAGGCGCAGATCGGCCTGCTGCGCAGCCTCGCCGAGGCCGGCGCCGCCGGCCTGGTGGTCAAGCCCGAGCGCTACCTCCGCGAGCTGCCCGCGGAGATGGCGCACGAGGCCGACCTGCACCAGGTCCCGCTCTTCACCCTCCCCAACGAGGTCAACTGGGTGGACCTGATGACGCCGCTGCTCGAGCGGATCATCAACGCCGAGCACAGCCGGCTCAAGCGCTCCTTCGACATCCACCGCCGCTTCACCGAGCTGGTGCTCGACGGCAAGGGCATGACGGAGATCTGCCGGACGCTGTCCGAGCTCCTGAACGCCGCCGTCGTGGTCGAGGACTCCTCCTTCCACCTGCTGGCGCACGCCGGCGGCGCGGGTGACCCGCACCGCAAGGAGACGATCGCCCGCCATGGGACGCCGCAGCGCGTGCTCTTCGACCCGGGCATCCAGGCGGTGCTCCGCGAGGTCGCCGCCAACCGCGGGCCGATGAAGGTGAAGCCGTTCCCCCACCTCGGCATGCACCGGGAGCGGATCATCGCGCCGATCCTGGCGGCCAACCAGGTGCTCGGCTACATCTCGATCGTCGATCCGCGCCCCGCGCAGGAGGAGCTGGCCTACATGGCGGTGGAGCAGGCCGCGATCGTGATCGCGCTCGCGATGAGCAAGGAGCGCGAGGTCGCGGAGGTCGAGGGCCGCGTCCGCGGCGAGTTCCTCGACGACCTCACGCACGGCACCTACGGCGACGAGAATGCCGCCCAGCGCCGCGCCCGGCACCTCGGCTACCCGCTCGCCGGCGGGCACGTGCTGCTGGCGGTGGACATCGACAACTTCCGGGAGTACATCCGCAGCCGGCAGCTTTCCGAGGAGACGATCCAGGCGGTGAAGCGGGACTTCCACCGGCGCGTCACAGCGACGATCAAGGCCGCGTATCCGCGCTTCCTCCTCAGCACCCGATCCGACACGGTCTACGCGCTGCTGCCCATGGGCCAGGATGCCGGCGAGTACCGCGGCCGGGTCGGTTCGCTCGGCGGCCAGGTCAGGGACGCGATCACGCAGTGGAAGCCGGGCTTCACGGTTTCCGCAGCCTTCAGCGGCCCGGTCGAGGCGCCGATCGAGGTTCCGACCGCCTACCGCGAAGTCACCGCGGTGCTGGAGACGCTGGCGCGCTTCGAGCGCCGGGAGCAGGTGGTGGCCGTTCCCGACCTGGGCCTGACGGGCCTGCTGGCGGCGATCACCGACGACCGGCTGGTCGATTATGCGCAGAGGCACTTGGGCCGGCTGGCCGACCACGACCAGCAGCGCTCAGGCCAGCTGGTCGAGACCCTGCGCGCCTACCTCGAGTCCGGCGAGCAGCAGGCGGCAGCCAAGCGGCTGGCCGTGCACCCGAACACGCTCCGCTACCGCCTCGATCGCATCCGGGAGATCGCCGGGCTCGAACCGGACGATCCGGAGACTCGCCTCAACCTCTCGGTGGCGCTGCGTATCTACAGCCTGCTGGGACTCTAGGTCTATGGTGGTTGTCACCAACAGATTTCTGACGTTTTTGGAGGCTGCCCACTAGGCCCGCGGGCACACTCACGGTAGCTTTCGAGAGGTGCATCCCAGCCGTGCGTCTTCGCGCACCCCGGCCCCTCCCCAACCCTCCCCGAAGGGGAGGGAGAGAGTTGCCTCCCCGAAGGGGAGGGAGGCGTGGCCCGGTTCCGTTCGCGAGTTCCGGGCCGCCTGCGGGATGGGCTTCGTCGCCACCACGACCGGCGTCGCGTCGCATGAGATCGTCAGCCACGGCGTCGGCGCGCTCGCGCGCCTCGCGCACCGCGGCGGCCTCGACGCCGACGGCAAGAGCGGCGACGGCGCCGGCCTGCTCATCCAGGTGCCTGCGCAACTCGTCGGCGGCGGCTACGGGGTGGCCGTGCTCTTCGCCTGGGACCGCGGCGCCCGGGCAATCGTCGCCGACGCGGTCGAGTCGCTCGGCATGCGCATCGCGGACTGGCGCCAGGTGCCGACCGACCCCGAGGCGCTCGGCGAGAAGGCCCGCGCCGACCTGCCGGCGATCTGGCAGGCGTTGATCGAGCGGCCGGCGCACGCCGCCGAGCGCGAGTGGGAGGGAATGCTCTATCTCGCACGGCGCCGCGCCGAGCGCGCCGCCGAGGGAGCTCGCGTCCGCATGTACATCCCGTCCTGCTCGGCGCGGACGGTGGTCTACAAGGGCCTGATGGCCGGCACCCACTTGGCCGAGTTCTATCTCGATCTCAAGGACCCGGCCTGCCAGTCCCAGCTCGCCGTCTTCCACCAGCGCTACTCGACGAACACCGCGCCCGACTGGCGCAACGCCCAGCCCTTCCGGATGCTCGCGCACAACGGCGAGATCAACACCTGGGACGGCAACCGCGCCTGGATGCGGGCCCGCGAGGCCGAGCTCGACCCCGAGCTCCGCGGCGCGATCTGGTCCGAGGGCTCGGACTCCGCCGCCCTGGACAACGTCCTCGAGCTGCTGGTGCGCCGCGGCTTCGACCTCGGCGAGTCGCTCATGACGCTGGTGCCCGACGCCTGGGAAGGGCGCGGTGACATCTCCACCAACGTCCGCGACTTCTACCGCTACCAGTCCATCCGCTTCGAGCCTTGGGACGGCCCGGCCTCACTCAGCTTTTCCGACGGCGTCGTCGTCGGCGCGGCCCTCGACCGCAACGGCCTGCGGCCGCTGCGTTACCAGGTCACCTCAGACGGCCTGGTGGTCGCCGCCTCCGAGGCGGGGGTGGTGCCGGTGGAGCCCGCGAAGGTCATCGAGCGCGGACGGCTCGGCCCCGGCCAGCTGCTGCTGGTGGACATCCGAGACGGTGCCATCCTCCGCGACGAGGCCGCGAAGGAGCGGGTCGCCATCGGCCACGACTACGGCCTGCTGGCGGACCGCGCGCTCGTCCCAGTTGAGCGCCGCCACGTCGTGCCTGAGGAGGTCCCCGAGCTGGGCCGGCTGCAGAAGCTGCACGGGTGGGGGTCCGAGGACGTGAAGATGGTCGTCGCCCAGATGGCCGAGTCGGGCGCCGAGCCCGTGTACTCCATGGGGGACGACACGCCGATCGCCAGCCTCGGCCGGACCCCGCGGCGGCTGTACGGCTACCTCAAGCAGCGCTTCGCGCAGGTGACCAACCCGGCGATCGACCCGCTGCGCGAGAAGGCGGTGATGTCGCTGCGCACTCTCCTCGGCCCGCGTGGCGTGACCCTGGAGCCGGAGGGCGGTGCGCTCGGCCAGCTCGCCCGGCGGCAGCACCCCGCCATCGCCGTCCACAAGCAGCCCGTCCTCGAGCTCGCCTCCCCGGTGCTCACCGGCGCCGAGCTGGCCCGCGTCCTCGAGCACGCGACCTTGGTGGACTGCACCTTTGCCCCTGGGGAGACCCTGGCCGCCGCGATCACGCGCATCGCGGATCAGGCGGAGAATGCCGAGGGCGGCATCGTTGCCCTGAGCGATCGCACCGCGGGAGCGGAGCGGCTGCCGGTACCGATGGTGCTGGCTGTCGGAGCGGCCCACGAGCGGCTGCTAGAGCGCGGCCAGCGGTTCCGCAAAGACCTGGTGGCGCTGGCCGGCGACGCGGTCGACGTCCACGACCTCGCCTGCCTGGTGACGGCCGGCGCCAACGCCGTCTCGCCCTACCTGGGCCTCGCGACGGCGAGGGCGACGGCCGAGGAGGAGGGCGACCCGGACGAAGCCGAGGTCAAGTACCGCAAGGCTCTCGAGGCCGGGCTGCTCAAGGTCATGTCGAAGATGGGCATCTCCTGCGTCAGCAGCTACTGCGGAGCACACATCCTCGAGGCGCTCGGGCTGGGCGCCGAGGTCATGGCGGCCTGCCTGCCCGGCGTGCCGAGCCGGATCGGCGGTGCGAACTTCGCCGACCTGGAGCAAGGCGTCCGGGAACGCCATGAGCTGGCGTTCGGCGAGGATGCAGCGTTGAGCGACCACGGCCGGATCCGCTTCCGCAAGGCCGGCGAGTTCCATGCCCACAACCCGATCGCGGTTCGCTCGCTGCAGAAGGCGACGCAGAGCGGCGACCCGGCCGATTTCGCCGCTTACAAGGAGCTGGCCTCGATGGGCCAGCCGTCGACACTCCGCGAGCTGCTGCGCATCAGGGCGGCCGGCGCTCCGGCGCCGCTGGCTGAGGTCGAGCCCGCGACCGACATCCGGAAGCGCTTTGTCTCGACGGCGATGTCGCTGGGCGCCCTGTCGCCCGAGGCGCACGAGACGCTGTCGGTGGCGATGAACGACATCGGCGCGCGCTCCAACTCGGGCGAGGGCGGCGAGGACCGCGACCTCTACAAGCCCAACGTGCGGCGCCGCGACAACCGGATCAAGCAGGTTGCGTCCGGCCGCTTCGGCGTGACGCCCGAGTACGTGCGGCGCGCCGACGAGCTGGAGATCAAGATCGCGCAGGGCTCCAAGCCCGGCGAGGGCGGCCAGCTGCCCGGGATGAAGGTGACGAGCCTCATCGCCCGGCTCCGGCACGCGCAGCCAGGGATGTCGCTGATCTCGCCTCCTCCCCACCACGACATCTACTCGATCGAGGACCTGGCCCAGCTGATCCATGACCTGAAGGCGGTCAACCCGGCCGCCAGGGTCGGCGTCAAGCTCGTCAGCGAGGCGGGCGTTGGCACCATCGCGGCCGGCGTGGCCAAGGCCCGTGCCGACTACGTCCTCATCAGCGGTGCAGACGGCGGCACCGGCGCCTCGCCGCTCAGCTCGATCAAGAACGCCGGCGTGCCCTGGGAGCTCGGCCTCGCCGAGACCCAGCAGGCCCTGGTCGCCAACCGGCTGCGCGAGCGGCTCACCGTCCGCACCGACGGCGGCCTGCGCAGCGGCCGGGACGTGGTCATCGCCGCACTGCTCGGCGCCGAGGAATACGGGTTTGGCACCGGGCTGCTCGTCGCGCTCGGCTGCGACATGGCCCGCCAGTGCCACCTGAACACGTGCCCGACCGGCATCGCCACGCAGCGTGAGGACCTTCGAGCCAAGTACGACGGCCGGCCTGAGCATGTCGTGAACTACGTGACGCTGATCGCCGAGGAGGTCCGCGAACTCCTCGCGGAGCTCGGCGCGCGCGGCCTCGACGAGGTGATCGGCCGCGTCGAGCTGCTCGAGGCGATGCCCGAGGAGGTCGCAGCCCGCGGTCTCGACCTGAGTTTCATCCTCCGTGCGCCGGCCGACCCGGACGCCCCGCGCCGCCGCGTCTGGGAGCGCAACGGCACAGCGCCCGACGCGTCGCCCGTCAGCGGGGTGATCGACAACTCACGACGGACGGTCGGCGCGGACCTGCGCAGCGGCGACCGCCGAGACTACCGCGGTTCGGCCGGCCAGAGCTTCGGCGCCTGGCTCGAGGGCGGCGCGGAGCTCGAGCTCGAAGGTGAGGCCAACGACTACGTCGGCAAGGGCCTCGGCGGCGGTGTGATTACGATCAAGCCCTTCGCGGACGACTCCTGCGCCGAGACGCCTGTGCTCGCCGGCAACACCTGCCTCTACGGGGCGACGGGCGGCAAGCTCTTCGTGGCCGGCCGTGTCGGCGAGCGCTTCTGCGTCCGCAACTCGGGGGCTGTCGCCGTCGTCGAGGGCGCCGGCGACCACTTCTGCGAGTACATGACCGGTGGAGTGGCGGTCGCGCTCGGCGATGTCGGCTGGAACGTCGGCGCCGGGATGACCGGCGGCGTGGCCTACGTGCTGCGCTGGCGGCAGCTGAACGACGACAGCGTGGTCGCGCGGCCGGTGCCGGCCGAGGACTCCGGCGAACTGCGCCAGCTGGTCGAGGAACACCTGCAGCGCACCGGCAGCCAGGTCGCGGCCGCCCTGCTCGCGGACTGGCCGCAGGCGCTGGAGGGCTTCCGCCAGATTGTCCCGGTCGCGCGGTTGACCCCAGATCCCCTCCCCTCCGGGGACGGGCAGGGAGGGGCCCAGGACGGCCGGCCAACCGCAGACGAGGAGTTGCGCCGGCCGCCGGCTTAGGTCAAACTCGGCCCAGGTCGCAGATTACGTTGCAGTACTTCTCACGTTTGGAGATGTTCGCCATCGTGGGCGCGCTCGGCCTCCTGGTCGTCGGGGTCAGCCTCGCCGCCGTGCCGACCGGAGCCCCCGCCGGGCCCCGAACGCAGGTGGACGGCGTTTTCGCGCTCGCCAGCCCGACGCCACCCACCGCGACCCCTTCGCCGCGAACGGCGCCGCCGTCGCAGGCCACTCCGGTCGCGGCCGCACCCATCACCATCTCCGGACCCGGCAACATCGCGCCCTGGACCACGGCCGACTACGCCGTCACGTTCGTCGGCAGCGGCTCCCGGTCGATCGAGGTCTGGTGGACGGGCGCAGCGATGGGCAATTGGACGTGGCAGCGTCTCGACGGCCACTGTGAGCTGACCCCCAGCCGCGATCGCTTGAGCGGCACGGCGGTGGACCGCGTGGTGATCCAGCTGCAGCTGACGCCTTCGGGCGCGCCGGGCGGTCAGCTCCTGATCTCCGGCCGCGAGGCCGGCGGCGAGACCTACGCCCTGGCCGTCATCAACGTCGGCTGATCAGGCCCGCGCCGCGGCGGCGCGGATCGCGTCCAGCACGCGCAGGTTCGCGATCGACTCGGTGAGCGGGATCGGAGCCGGAACCCCGGCCAGGACCGCTTCGGCGAACGCCTCCACCATCAGCTGGTAGGGATCGTCGGGGTCGCGCCAGGCCGTGAACGGCTGCTCCAGCCTCTGCACGCCGCTGCTGCCGACCAGGACGAGCTCCTGGTCCTCGGGCGACTCGAAGCTGCCCCAGACGCTGGCGGTGGCCCCGCCGGCGAAACCGAGGCTGGCGCTGACGCTCAGGTCCACCCCGTCGGCCTCGCGATGCTCCACCGCCGTGACCCGGTCAGGTTCACCGAGGAACCA
>Ga0207664_10000468_pt1 | contig 28547 bp, 29 predicted proteins | sample LARL83metaG_FD_184349 | JGI IMG/M metagenome (GOLD analysis project Ga0207664, IMG submission 184349) | Corn, switchgrass and miscanthus rhizosphere microbial communities from Kellogg Biological Station, Michigan, USA - LAR L8-3 metaG... | ecosystem: Host-associated > Plants > Roots >... | reverse complement strand
CACGTGGCCCTGCAGTCGATAGCGCGGGTCCTCGGGATCGTGCTCCGGCTTGAGTCGCGCCGTGGCAATCGCAACGCGAGTGACGACGCCAGCCCAGGCGACTCCAAGCAGGAGCGCCGTTGCCGTCCCTGCGCCCGTGCTCATCGTTCCGTGGCGCGTCAGGAGATAGCCGGCAACCCCGAACATCACGAGGAAGCCGACGATTGCCGGCTCTGAGCGGCGCAGTGGGATGTCGGTTCCATCACGAAATCGTCGCCGCTCGGCGCCGAAGAACATGAGCCGAACGCCGAGCAGCAGACCCGCGATGAAAGCGGCAAGGAACAGGAAAGACATCAGCGACCGAGGTGTGCGCGGAAGAAGTTGATCGTGAGTGGCCAGGCCTGGCGCGAGGCGGCGAAGTTCGCGCCATCCTTGCCGTCCTGCTGTCGGAGGAACCCGTGTCCCGCGCCCGAGAAGCTATGCACTTCGAAAGGCCTGCCCAGTGCGCGCATGGCGGAGTCAGCTGGCGGAACGGTGGCGCCCACCCGTGCATCGTCCCCCGCATACAGGCCGAGCACGGGTACGCGGACGCTCGACAGGGAAGAGAGAGCGGGCGAGGTGCCGTAATACACCACCGCAGCACCAAGCCCTTCCGGGCTCATGACGGCGTGCGCAAAAGAAACCCCACCGCCCCAACAGAACCCCACGATGCCGTACGAATGCAGCGCGGCGGGAAGGGACATCCCATACCGTCCGACGGCCGCGAGCTGCCGCTGCACGTTGGTGGGCTGCAGTGTGCGAATGGCGGCGGTCGCGGCTTCCTGCGTGAGCGTGTCGGAGCCAGGGGCGGAAGCCGCCTTGCCGGTCAGCAGGTCCGGCGCGATGGCGATGTAGCCATCCGCGGCCAGTTGATCCGCGACGCCGCGTACCCACGTGGACAGGCCGAAGATCTCGTGCACGACGACGACCACCGGCGCCTTCGTGGAACGCTCAGGGTAGACCACCCACGCGCGAACACTGTCCCCGGCACCGGTGGCAATCATCACATACTCACCATGCCGTGGCGAATGGGCGAGACGCTGCGCGACGTCCATCGCACCCGCAGGGAGTGACGAGTCGTTGACCATGGCGCGCGCCGACGCCGTCGTCGGCGCGCTCATGTGGTCGGCATGCGTGTCCGTTGACGGCGCATGCTGCGCGCAGGCACCGAGGAGGATCGTGAGAAACGACAGTGCGGACGACGAGCGGCGAGTGGAGGTGCGTCGCGGCATCAGAGGTTCCTCGGCGAAAGGACGGAGAGCGAGCATGAGCACCGTGAGTGAGGCGGCGGGGACGGTATGCACCGGTCATGCATCGCGCGAGTCCCGGGTATTTGCCAAGCCGATCGAGACCTTGCGGCCATCCGCAGTCGAAGCGACGGGCGCCCCCGGGGAAACGAGGCCAGCAAGAAAATCCGCCACGCGCGACTCCGCGTAGTAGTCAGCACGAAAGGGATTCCGCCCACTCACGAAGCCGACATGGCCGCCGGACTCATGAATTTCGACGTGCAGTCTAGAATTGTGCCGCGCGGACGACATGACACCATCGAGCACCTCTGCCGGCAGGAACGGATCATTCCGGGCACTGAGCAACAAAGTTGGCCGCCGGACGCCTGCGAGGAACTTCATGGAACTGGAACGGGAGTAGTAGTCGACGGCGCTTCGGAATCCATGCAGCGGTGCGGTAACCACGTCGTCGAACGCGAAAAGCGAGTTCGCACGCTCGAGCGCGTCGCCGTCGATCGAGCCGGGGTGCGACCGAAGCTTTGCGCGTGCCTTGGCGCGAAGAGTCCGCAGAAAGTGCCAACCGTATACACGAGCGAATCCACGTTCGATGTGCCGCGAGCCCCGCTCGAGGTCGTACGGTACCGAAACAGCGGCTGCGCCTCGTACCTGTACTGGAGCCTCCGTTCCCTGCTCACCAAGCCATTTGAGCAGCACGTTTCCCCCGAGCGAGAATCCAGCGAGGAGGAGCGACTGTGCCGGGTGCTGGCTCACGAGACGCCGCACCACGAAGTCGAGGTCGGTGGTCTCGCCGGAATGGTACATTCGGCGCGCCCGATTCATTCGCCCGTTGCAGGTGCGGAAGATGAGCACATCGGCCGCCCACCCTCGCTGGCGTGCCTGCGACAACATACCGAGCAGATACACCGAGTCGATGGTGCCTTCCAGTCCGTGGAGGAGGAGCAGGCGCGGGGTGTCGGGAGGGCTTGCCGCAGGCGGGTCAAGCCGGCGAATCTCTACTTCATCGCCGTCAGGCGTCGTCCACTGCTCGCTGCGGGTTTCGACGCGCGGGGCTCGACGCACGAGCTTTCCCCAGAGGGTCTGGAGGTGTGCACCCGGTACCCACCACGCCGGGGTGTAGGTATACTCGCTGGAGCGACTCACGCCGACCCGAAATTGAGAGAAGCGCGGCCTGTCCGCGCTTCTCCATTATACCAGGCAGGCACGCATGGAAGTTCAGGTCTTCGGGACGAAGAAGAGCGCAGAGACCCGCAAGGCGCTTCGCTTCTTTGCGGAGCGGCGCGTGCGAACCCATTTCGTTGATCTTGCCGAGCGTGCCGCCTCGCGTGGCGAGCTGATACGCTTCGCGCAGAAGTTCGGCACGCAGGCGCTGGTGGACGAAAGCTCAAGACGCTACGGCGAGCTCGGGCTTCGCGCGGCGCGCTATGGCGATGAGCGATGGCTCGCCGTCCTGGTGGATGAGCCGCTGCTGCTCCGAATGCCGCTGGTGCGGCATGGGAATGCGCTGACGGTGGGAGCGGCGGAAGACACATGGAAGAGCTGGCTCGCCCCATGAGGCGTCTGCCGGTGGGGAGACGCAGAAAATGACGCAAATATCGGTTGGTGCCGCCGGGGTCAGTTTCGGCGCCACTACCCTGTTCCGGGACATCACCTTCACGGTGAGCGCCGGAGAGCGATGGGGGATCGTCGGCCGGAACGGTACCGGCAAGACCACACTGTTCAGGCTGATTACGGGAGACATCGAGCCTACTACGGGTACAGTAACGCGCCAGTCTGGGATCACCATATCGCTCCTCGGCCAGCATCGCGAATATGGCGAGGCAACAACGGTCTGGGAGGCGGCCGCCGGACCGTTCGCCGATCTGCTGGCGTTGGAGCAATCGCTTGCGGAGCAGGCGAACGCACTGGCCACCACTCATGATCAGGCCGCCTTGGATCGTTATGGGCGGGATCTCGAGCGGTTCGAGCGAGAGGGTGGCTACACCATCGCCCCGCGTGTTGACGCCGTGCTTCAGGGACTCGGCTTCGACGCCTCCATGGCCCGGACGTGCCCGCTCGACCAGCTCAGCGGCGGGGAGCGCGGCCGAGTCGGCTTGGCGCGCCAGTTGGTGGCTCCATCCAACGTGTTGCTCTTGGACGAGCCGACCAACCACCTGGATCTCGAGACGACGCGATGGCTTGAGCAATATCTCCAGGAAACCGAGCGGACCGTGATCCTGATTAGCCATGATCGCGCCTTCCTCGCGGCAGTAGTCGATCACGTGCTGTACTTCGAGGGCGACTCGGCCACAGCATACACCGGGAGCTACGAGTCGTTCGTGCAGCAGCGCCAGGAACGTCGACTGGCGCAGCAGCGTGCGTTCGACAAGCAGCAGAAGGTTATCGCCGCGCAGGCGGATTACATCGCGCGCAACATCGCCGGCCAGAACAGCAAGCAGGCTAAGGGACGCCGCAAGCTGCTCGAGCGCCTGCCGCGCCTCGGGGCACCCATCGGTGAAGAGGGAACGATGGCGCTTCGCCTCGAGGTGGCGGAGCGTGGCGGGGATCAGGTGGCCGTGGCGGAGCGACTGCGCATCAGTGTCGGAGATCGCGTGCTGATCGACCGCTTCGACGGCCGCATCATGCGCGGAGACCGACTCGGAATCATCGGCCCCAATGGCGCTGGCAAGTCCACCCTGCTCAGGACGCTCGTTGGCGAGCGGCCGCCTGATGGCGGCGAGCTGCGCGTGGGCAACTCCATCCGCGTGGCGTACTACGACCAGCAGCTCGCGCAGGTCCCGCTCGACAGCACGCTGTACGACGCAATCCATGACCTGCGCCCGCAATGGGAACGCCGGTTGGTCCAGGGTCACCTCGGCCGGTTCGGCTTTTCCGGCGACGAGGTGCAGCGACGCGCCGGCACACTCTCGGGAGGCGAGCGGGCTCGGGTCGCGCTGTCGATGTTGATGCTGACGCGCGCCAACCTGCTCGTCCTCGACGAGCCGACCAACCACCTGGACGTGGAGACGATCGAGGTGCTGGAAGACGCCATCGAGGGCTACGAGGGGACGGTAATCCTCGTCAGCCACGACCGCGCGATGCTGCGCGCGCTCGCGAATCGTGTCTGGGTGCTGCATGACCGGCATATCACGGTATTCGACGACACCTTTGCGGAGTGGGAAGTGGCGAGCGCCGAACGCGAGCATGCCGCTGCCGTGCGCGCTACGGAAGAACAGGCCCTCCGCCGCATGGAGGAGAAGAAGCGCACGGCTCGGCGCGAATCGTCCGCCACGCCCGACCCGCGCCGCCAGCTGCGAGACGCACGCGCGCGCGCCGAACGTGCGGAAGCGGAGGTGGAGGCGCTGGAAGGCGAGGTGGAGGCGCTGATGAACACGCTGGAGGACCCGGGGCTCTACACGAAGGCTGGTGGTGTAGAAGAGGCACACCGGCTTGGTGCACGGCTGGATAGCTTACGGACGCGGCTCGACGAGGCACTGGCGGCGTGGGAGCGGGAAACCGCCGCGCTGGAAGCGCTCGAGCGCGCGACGGTTTCCTGATGGAGGTACGCGCGTGACCCCATGGGTGCAGCGGCTGTTGATCGCGAACGTGCTCGTGTTCTTCCTGCAGCAGACCATGCCGGGTCTGGAGGTGCAGCTCGCCTTCATCCCCGCGCTCATGCTGGCGCGGCCGTGGACCATCGTCACCTACATGTTCCTGCACGCCAACCTGATGCACATCCTGTTCAACATGATCGCCCTGTACTTCTTCGGGCCGCGTGTGGAACAACGGGTTGGCTCGGAGCGTTTCTTCGCGCTGTACATGATCAGCGGCATCACGGGCGGCCTTCTGTCGTTCGTCTTCGCGCCGGCTGCGCCGATCGTGGGTGCGTCGGGGGCAATCTTCGGCGTCATGCTGGCCTACGCGCGCTTCTGGCCGCGGGACCGGATCTACATCTGGGGCGTGCTGCCGATCGAGGCGAGGTGGCTGGTCATCGGCTATACGCTGTTGTCGCTCTGGGGCGGCTTCAGTGGTGGTGCATCACAGACGGCACACTTTGCCCACCTCGGCGGGTTCGTGGGCGGATTCCTCTCCCTGCTCTACATGCAGCGTCACCAGGGCGCCAGAAAATTCCGGAAGCAGGCGACGGCCGCGCCTCCGGCGCGGGACGCCATGGTCGGCGACTGGCGCAAGGTGGATCGCTCGCGCATCCACGCCATCAACCGCGAAGAGGTGGACCGTATCCTCGACAAGATCAGCAAGTCGGGGGTCGCGAGCCTCACGCCCCAGGAGCGGCTCTTCCTGTCCAACTTCGTCCCGCCCGACGATCGCAAGCCGATCAGCTGACCGGCTCGAGAGCAACGTCAGAATTCGCCGACGAAATTGATCTCCGGCTCGAGCTCGTAGCCGAAGCGCTCCTTTACGCACTGCTGCGCGTGCTTGATGAGACCGATCACGTCCGCGCTGGTGGCCTGTCCGAGGTTCACCATGATGTTGGCGTGGATGTGCGAGATCTGCGCATCACCAACGCGGAACCCCTTGAGCCCGCATTGGTCCACCAGCCGGCCGGCACCGACACCCTCGATCTTCTTGAAGATGGACCCCGCACTTGGATGCCACTCGAGCCATGGATGACGGCCGCCGCGCCAACTGAGGTTCTCCTGCATGATGCGGTGCATGACGAACGGATCCCCCTTCTCGAGCTGAAACGTCGCGGCGAGCACGACGTCCTTCCGGTGATGCAGGATCGTGTCGTCGTACCCGAACTTCATGTAATCGGCGTCCACCGTCTTCCGCTCGTTTTCCTCGGTGAGGAGATCGGCCGACCGGAAGATCTCGGCGATGAACATCGTGCGCTCCCGTTCCGGCGCGGGAGACAGGAAGTGCAGGTTCTGCCAGATGGCCCCGCCGACGGTGCTCGGAATGCCCACGTAATGCTCCAACCCTGACCAGCCCCGTCGCACGGCCTCGGGGATGAGGCGAGACATCACAGCCCCACTCTCCACCCAAAGACGTCCATCGTCATGAAAGACGCGATGGGTGGCGACGTTCCGGATGACGATCCCACGGACCCCCCGGTCCCCGATCAGCACGTTCGCACCGAGTCCGAGCACGAAGTACGGAACCTGCGACCGCCGCGCGGTTAGGATGGCATCGGCGAGCGCGTCAGCCGATTCCGCCTCGAAGAGCAGGTCCGCCGGGCCGCCGATCTTGAAGGTGGTGTACGGAGCGAGCGGGACGTCGCGCCGCAGGCGCGGCCCGGCGAGGGCAGCAGCGACCTGTTCGAGCGCCGCGCGATCGATCGGCGAAGCCGATGACGAAGAAGGAAGTCTGGACATGGGCCACGGAAAGAAATCATGAGAGCCGAACAATCGCCACCGCGCAGCATCACTCGCCTCACCATCGTGGCTGCGCTGACGTTCCTCACGCTCGCGCCCGTCACGGCCTCGGCACAACGCGCCGAGCTGGAGCGCCGCATTCGTCGCGACACGCTCGCGAACGGCATGGAGATCATCGTCGTGGAGAACCACGGCGTGCCGCTCGCCACGCTGGAGATCGATGCCCGCAACGGCTCGTTCACCCAGTCGCCGACGTACGAAGGGCTGTCGCACCTCTACGAGCACATGTTCTTCAAGGCGAACGAGAGCTATCCACAGCCGGAACAGTTCGTGGCGCGCGCTTCCGAGCTTGGTGCCGTGTTCAACGGCACGACGACGGAGGAACGCGTCAACTACTACGTCACCATGCCGTCCGACAGCACGATGCCAGGGCTCGCGTTCCTCGCCGCGGCGCTCCGCACGCCGCTCTTCCGCACCGATGAGCTGGAACACGAGCGCGCGGTCGTCATCGGCGAGTATGATCGCCAGGAATCGAATCCCTTCTACGCGCTGACGACTGCCACCGGCAAGGCGCTCTGGGGATCGGCATGGAGCCGCAAGAACCCGCTGGGGGAGCGTGCGGTCATCCTGCGCACCACCCCGGACCAGATGCGCACCATCCAGCACAAATACTACGTGCCGAACAACGTGGCGCTCATCGTCACAGGCGACGTCGTGCCAGACTCCATCTTCGCCGCCGCCCACCGGTTGTTCGACGACTGGCCGCGCGCAGCCGACCCGTTCGTCACCGACCCGATCCCGCCGGTACCTCCGCTCGCCACCAACAAGGCCGTGGTGGTGGAACAGCCGGTAAATACGGTGCTCGTGATGCTGCAATGGCAGGGGCCGGGCGCCCATGCCGATCCGGCGGCGACGTACGCCGCCGACGTGTTCTCCGACGTACTCAATCAGCCCGGGTCCCGCTTCCAGCGCGCACTCGTGGACAGCGGGATCTGGCAATCCCTGCTCGTGAACTACTACACGCTCAATCAGGTGGGTCCGATCACGATCAGCGGCGAAGTGGCGCCCGGCAAGCTGCGCGCAGCGATTGCAGCGCTGGACCGGGAACTGAGCGATGTCGTGAAGCCGGGCTACATCACCGCCGACGTCGTGAACGGCGTGAAGCAGCAGCGCATCGTCGGCACGATGGAGAGCCTCGAGCGCGCCAGCGGCTTCGCGCACGAACTGGGCTTCTGGTGGGCGGTCACCGGGATGGACTACTTCTTCGGATACAACGACACGATGGCGAAGCAGACACCGGCCGATCTGCAGGGTTACGCGACCCGCTACATCGTCGGGCATCCGCGGGTCACGGGCGTGCTGCTCTCGCCCGAAACGCGCAAGGCGATCAATCTCACGGAAGCCGAACTCACGGGAGCGACGCGATGATGACGCGCATCCCTTTCCTGGCGCTCGTGGCAATGCTCGGCACGGTGGCGCCAGCCGGCATCACCACCTCGGACACGCGGCCGACCGAACCCGCGGCCGCGGCCCCCGACACTGCGGAAACAACCCGGTTTGTCGTTGACGGCATTCCGGTGATCCTCCGTCGCAACACGTCGAATGACGTCGTGGCCGCGAATCTCTACCTCCTGGGCGGGACGCGGCAGCTTACGCCGCCGACCGCGGGGATCGAAGCACTGCTGCTCGTGGCGAGCGAGCGCGGCACGAAGAAGTATCCCGGCGCCGAGGTGCGTCAGCGCTTGGCGCGGCTGGGGAGTTCCATCTCGCTCGAAGCGAACGAGGACTGGAGCCAGATCGACCTGCATGCCATCCGCAGCGGCTTCGACTCCACCTGGGCAATTCTCGCGGACCGGGTGATCGAGCCGACGCTGGCACCGGCCGAGGTGACGCTCGTGCGCGACCAGATGATCGCGGCAGCACGGCAGCGCGGGGAGCAGCCGGATGACGCAGCCACGCAGATGGCGGACAGCCTGCTCTATCTCGGTCATCCATATGCCCTGGCCGCCATGGGGACGCCGGCGTCGCTTGCTGCGATCACCGTGCCGCAGCTCCAGCGCTATCATGACGAGCAGTTCGTGACCTCGCGCATGCTGCTCGTGGTCGTTGGCAATGTGGACCGGCCGCACATCGAGCAGCTCGTGCGCGGCACGCTCGCCACGCTTCCTCGCGGATCGTACCGCTGGACGCCACCACCGCCGCCCCCAGTTGGCGGGCGCGCCATCACATTCGACGATCGTGCGCTGCCGACGAACTACCTGCTCGGCTATGCGCCGGGGCCCGCGGCGAAGGACCCGGACTACACGGCGCTGCGAGTCGCCACTGCGGTCCTCTCGGGCCGGCTGTTCACGGAAGTGCGGTCGCGCCGCAACCTCAGCTATGCCGTGGAGTCGCCCTTCCTGGAGCGCGCATATGGCGTCGGCGGCCTGTACGTCACCACGGTGGATCCCAACGCCGTGTTGCGAATCATGCGCTCCGAGCTGAACGACCTGCAGACCGGTGAAGTCGAATCCGAGGGCCTCAAGCGCCTCGTGCAGCAGTTCATTACCGAGTACTACCTCAAGAACGAGACGAACGCCGACCAGGCGAACGAGCTGGCCCGCGCCGAGCTGTACGAAGGCGACTACCGAAACGCCGATCGCCTGATCGACGAGCTGCGCCGCGTCACGCCGGCCGACGTGGAGCGTGCAGCACAGAAGTATCTGGTCAACTTCCGCTTCGCCTACGTGGGAGACACCACCAAGGTGGACCGCGCGCTTCTCTCGCGCTTCTAGCCAGCGCGCCGGCGCCCGTCAGCGCGCTGGCCGGCCGGTGCGAGCGGCGAGCGCGGCGCGCACATCATCCAGCGATGCGCCGACGGCGCGAAGTGCGACGAGCGTGTGGTAGACGAGGTCTGCGGCCTCCTCGGCGGCGCGCGACGGGTCGACATCGACACACGCCACCACGAGCTCCGCAGCTTCCTCGCCCAGTTTCTTGAGGCGCAGGTTCCGGTCGGAGAGAAGGCGCCGCGTGTAGCTCGGCGTGTCGTCGATCTCCATGGAGTTCTGCCGCTTTGCGATGGTGGCGTCGAGTGCAGACAGAATGTCAGCGTCCACGGCGTCCTCGCCGAAGCATGACACGGCACCCGTGTGGCAGGCTGGACCTGCCGGCACGACGCGCGCAAGCACGGCGTCGCCGTCGCAGTCCGACGTGAGCGAGACGACGCGCTGCACGTTTCCGCTCGTGGCCCCCTTGTGCCAGAGTCCGCGCGTGCGCGAGCGGTAATGCATCTCGCCAGTGGTGATCGTGCGCTCGAGCGCCTCCCGGTCCGCATGCGCGAGCATGAGCACCGCTCCCGTGCGAGCATCCTGCGCAACGACGGTGACGAGCCCGTTTCCCTTGGTGAAGTCCAGCGTATCCAGCTCCAACATCTCAGAAGTCTCCCTTGCCGGAAAGCAGCGCGCGCGTCTCGGACGCGAGTGCCGCGTTCGTGGCGATGGCGCTCCCGCCGAATGCCGTCGCGCGACCGGACCAGTCAGTGAACACGCCACCTGCCTCGACGATGATCGGCTGCAGTGCCGCCGCATCCCAGGGCGAGAGTACGGGGTCGCACATAATCTCCGCTCGTCCCGTCGCGACCAGCAGATAGCCGAAGCAATCTCCCCATGAGCGCGACACCTCGACGCGCTCCGACAATCGCTCCCAGCCACGTCGGCGCTCGCGATGCTCGGTAAAGCGTTCGTCCGTGGTGAGTGCCGTCGATGCCGCGAGATCGTTCACGGAGGACACGGAGCACCGCTGACCATTCCACCAGCAGCCGGCGCCCGGCGCCGCGATCACGATTTCCTCAACTACGGGAAAGTATGCGGCCCCCGCGAGCACGTCGTCGCCCTCGCACAGGGCCACGAGCGAGCCCCACAACGGTACGCCACGCACGAACGACTTGGTGCCATCGATGGGGTCGATGATCCAGCGCCGGCGTGCGCCGGCTCGCTCCTCGCCGAACTCCTCGCCGAGCACGCCGTCCTCCGGGAAAGCACGGCGCACCCAATCGCGTGCCGCCTGCTCTGCCGCGCGATCGGCGGCCGTGACTGGAGAGCCGTCCGCCTTCCGCTCCACGCTCAGCGCCGACCGATAATGACGAAGCGCGACTCCGCCGGTGAGGCGGGCGAGCGATTCGATGACGGCGAGCAGGTCGTCCGGTGCTGGCGAACCCTGGCGCGCGGTCATGCGGCGCGGACCGGCAGTCCCGCGTCGGCCACCGCGCGCTTGATGGCGTGGACGGTGGTCACACCGTCATGCAGGATGCCGGCGAGCAGCGCGGCCTCCGCACCCGCCTCCAGCGCCTCGCAGACATCGGCCGCCGAACCGGCGCCGCCCGAAGCCACCACGGGAACTGTCACCGCGCGCGCGACCGCTCGAGTCAGCTCCACATCGTACCCGGTGCGTGCACCGTCGCGATCGATGCTCGTGAGGAGGATCTCCCCCGCGCCACGCGCCACGCACTCCTGCGCCCACGCGACGGCGCCAAGCTCCGTCCGTTCGCGTCCGCCCTTCACGTAGACACGCCATGTGTCGCCATCACGCTTCGCATCGATGCTCGCCACAACGCACTGTGCACCGAAGCGCTCGGCCGCCTCGGTCATCACCGCCGGGCGACGCACCGCAGCCGAGTTGATACTGACCTTGTCGGCTCCAGCGCGCAGCGCGAGCCCGACGTCGTCAGCGGACCGAATGCCCCCGCCCAGTGTGAGCGGCACGAACAGCCGCTCCGCCGTTCGCCGCGCGACATCGAGCAACGTGGCGCGCTCCTCGGCGCTCGCGGCGATGTCGAGGAAGACCACTTCGTCCGCACCTTCCGCCTCGTAGCGCGTCGCCAGTACCACCGGATCACCGACGTCGCGCAGGTTCACGAACCCCGTCCCCTTCACGACGCGGCCGCCCTGCACATCGAGGCACACCACGATTCGCCGCGACAGCATCGTTCAGCCCTCCGTCGCGCGCAGCGCCACGCTGCCCTTGGTGCTGAAGACGGCTCCCGTATCCACGAGTGCGTCGCGCACGGAGAGGCCGAGCGCCTTGAACGCCGCTTCGACGATGTGGTGACGGTCGCGGCCGCGCAGCACCCGGAGGTGCAGCGTGGCTCGCGAATGGTCGCTGAAGGAGCGCATCCAGTGATCGTACAGGGTGCTCGGCAGTGGGCCCCGGTAATACGGTCGTCCGCCGAGGTCGAGCGCGCAGTGCACCAGTGCGTCATCCATCGGAATAGTCCGGTCGCCATATCGCGCCGCGGTCTCCGGAAGGATGGCCGCCACCGCCGCCCCCACGCAGATCGCCACATCCTCGATCAGGTGGTGCGGAAGGTCGCCCGAAGCCTGCAGGCGCAGGTCGAGCCCGGCGTAGCGCGTGAAGGTGACGAGCATGTGATCCAGGAAGGGCTGGCCCGTGGACACCACGGCCTCTCCGCGTCCCGGTGCGAGCTCGCAGCGGATATTCGTCTCTTTCGTTTCGCGAACGATGACCGTCATGAATCCTTCCTGGTGTGAAAGCGCGATACCTCGGTCATTGGCCGAACTCCCCGGCCACCACGACGGGATCGAGCGCGCCCGTATAGAGCGCCATCCCGATCACCACGCCGGCCACGCCACGGTGCTCGAGGGCGCGCAGGTCCTGCATGGACGCAACACCCCCCGCGGCGAACACCGGGAATCGCGACGTCTCGGCGACGTCCTCCATCAGTGGCAGGTCGGCCCCTTCGAGTCGTCCCTCACGATGCACGGCCGTCACGAGGAGGCCGCCGAGCGGGTAGGCGTTGAGTGTCTCTACCGCATCGAGAATGTCGAGCGGGAGCGTACGGACCCACCCCCGCGTCGTGACGCGTCGCTCGCGCACGTCGCACGCCACGACGATCTCACCCGGATGACGCGCTGACAGCTCGGCGATCCAGTCTTCTTCCTCGAGGGCGCGCGTCCCGACGATGATGCGGCTTGCCCCGGCCTCGAGCAGCTCCACTGCCTGCTCGTCGGACCGGACGCCCCCGCCGACTTGCACCGGGACGCTGCTGTCGGCGAGGATCTCGTGCACGAGCTCACGATTGGAGCCGCGACCGGTGGCCGCGTCGAGATCCACGACGTGCAGCCACGAAAACCCGTAGCGCGCCCACGAGGCCGCAACTTCCACTGGATCGTCGAGGCGAACGCGCTCCCGCTGGAAGGATCCACCAACGAGCTGGACACAGGCGCCTTCGCGCAGGTCCACGGCCGGAATTGCGATCACGTCGTTCTCCTCCACGCTGGGGCGGACGCCAACAGCGCGCGCAGGAAGCGCACGCCGTCCGCCGAGCTCTTCTCCGGGTGAAATTGCACACCGACGGCACTTCCCGCGCGCACGACGGCAGGAAAGCGATCTGCCTCATGCGTAGTCCATGCTTCGACTACGGACTCGCTCGTGGGACGGCAGGCAAAGCTGTTGGCGTAGTAGACCGTGGATGGAAACGCGATCGCCACGCCGGCTGAACGCGATGACTCCACGCTGTTCCAGCCGATGTGCGGCACGCGCACGGCACGCAGCCGATCCACGCGGCCGGCGATGACGCCAAGGCCGGCGCCCTCCCCTTCCTCGCTCTCGTCGAACAGTAGCTGCATTCCGAGACAGATACCGATCACGGGAAGCCCTCCGCGAATCGCTTCCCGCATGGCGTCACGCCCGGGGGCGAGCCGGTCGGCCGCCGCCCCGAAGGCTCCCACACCGGGGAGCACGAGCACATCCGCCTCCGTGGCGCGCAGCGGATCGGTCTCGACGACGACGTTCACACCCGGACCAGCGAGCGCCTTGCAGAGCGAATGGAGGTTGCCGGCACCATAGTCGAAGAGGTTCACGCGCATGTGAGGGCCTCGCTCAGCGTGTCGAGGAATCGCTGCATGAGGGGCCATGGTCCGACAGCGACACGCAGCGCAGCGCCGTCGGCGTCGGCGAGCGCGCGCGACTCGCGAGGCAGGCCGATGAAGCATCGTACCAGTACGCCTCGCGCACGGAGCTGCGCGGCGAGCCGCGCGGCGTCGCGAGTGGGGATGCACAGGAAGTTGGCGGCGGACGGAAGAGGACGCAGGCCGAGCTCGCAGAGCGCGCGACTCAACCGCTCGCGAATCTCGACCGCGAGCGCCGCATGCTCGCGAACCCAGCCAAGAGCGTCGCTCGCGTCCATCAGTGCCGCGCGTGCCGCGCGCTCGCCAGGAACGGTCACTTTGTATGGACCGCGTGCACGTTCCACTATGTTCACGATCGCCGCTGCTCCCGCGGCGTAACCCACGCGAAGACCGGCGAGGCCGAACGCCTTGCTGAAGGTGCGCACGACGAGGAGCCGTTCGTGGCGACTCACCAGATCGGCGAAGCTCTCCGGTGCGAACTCGGCGTATGCTTCGTCGAGCAGCACCACCCCGCTGGCGCGGCTGGCGACAAACTCCACCCGCTCGCGCGAGATCGGCGTGCCCGTGGGGTTGTTGGGTGCGCAGAGATAGGTGAGCTTCGCGTTGGCGGCAACAAGTTGCTCCGCGTCGATGTCGAACCTGTCGTCGAACGACACGGGCACCGGAGCGAGCCCATTCAGTCGCGCGAAGAGCGGGATCATGGAGAACGTCGGCGTCGAGAAGGCGATTCGGTCGCCGGGCGAGCCGAACGCGCGCATCGTCGCGTCGAGCACGTCGTCGGAACCGCAGCCCGTGACGACGCGAACTCCAGGGGTGCCGCCCAGGCCAAGGTAACCGAGCAACGCCGGCGCGAGCGCCTCGGAGCGCGCGGATGGATAGCGCGACACCAGGTCGGATCCGGACTCGGCAACGGCGCGCAGTGCAGCGGGCGGTGCGCCCCACGCATTCACGCTGTCGCTCAGGTCTACGCCGTCCGTGACGGCGTCGGGAGCGTAAAGGGGAAGTCGGCGGACGTCGTCGCGCGCGAGCGACTCGAGCATGGATGCACTGGCGGTCATGCGATGCCTCCGGCGGTCCACGCTCGGGCGGCCAGCGCATGACCGGGAAGCCCCTCGGCGTCGGCAAAGGCGCCGACATCTGCCGCGAGGCGCGCCGCCGCTTGAGGACTCACCCGTTGCCAGGTGGTCCACCGCACGAAGTCCAGCGTCGAGAGCCCCGAGTACGACCGGGCAAGCCCACCCGTGGGCAGGACGTGATTCGCGCCGGTCATGTAATCACCGAACGCCACCGAGCTGCTCGCTCCCACAAATACGGTTCCGGCCCCCCGGAGCTGCGCGAGCACGGCGTCCGGTTCTGCGACGAGCAGCAGCAGGTGCTCTGCCGCGTACGCGTTGGCGAGAGCAACGCCGTCAGCAAGGTCGTCCACGACGAGTACGGCACCCTGCCCGGCCAGCGCAGCGGCAGCGATGCCGGCACGCGGCTGCAACGGGAGCTGCGTCGCGAGCTCCGCCATGATCCGACGCGCCAGGCCCACGTCGGTGCAGAGCGCCACGACGGCAGCCAGCGGGTCGTGCTCGGCCTGCGCCAGCAGCTCCCGTGCAACGAGCGCAGCATCCGCCGACGCGTCACACAGCACGAGCAGCTCGCTCGGACCTGCGGGCGAATCTATGGCCACGGCAGTTGCGACCTGGAGCTTAGCTTCCGCCACGTAAGCGTTGCCCGGCCCGACGATGCGATCCACGCGCGGCACGCTGGCGGTGCCGAAGGCCATGGCGGCAATGGCTCCAGCGCCGCCAAGGGCGAATACGCGATCCGCGCCGGCGAGCGCCGCTGCGGCGAGCACGACGTCCGATGGGCGGCCGGTCGAACGATCGGGCGGCGAGCAGAGGACAATCTCTTCCACGCCCGCCACGCGTGCCGGCACGACGCCCATCAGGACGCTGCTCGGGTACGCGGCGCGGCCGCCCGGCGCGTACACGCCGACGCGGGTCAAGGGATCGGGACGCCGGCCGATCAGGATGCCAGGCTCGCTTTCCGTTTCCTGCGGCGACGGCAGAAAGGCGCGGTGCACGCGCTCGAGGTTGGCGGCCGAGCGCTCCATGCTTCGGCGGAGCGCGGGATCGAGCGCGTCGAGCGCCGCCTGGCATGCGGCGCTCGGTACCTCGAGCGACTCCAGCGTTACGCCGTCGAACTCTGCCGCCAGCGCGCGGAGCGCCGCGTCGCCATTCGCGCGCACCCGCTGCACGATGCTCGCGGTTCGCTCACGGATCGTCACATCATCCGCACCACGCGAACGCTCGACGAGGGCACGTTGGCTCTCGGGCGTCAGGTCACCGTAGCGCCCGGACCAGCGCAATAGAGATGGATCGATGCGGGTGCTCATGACATCAACCGCTCGATGCGCGTGACGAGAATCCCCTCGGCGCCGAGCGCCTTGAGGTCGGCCACTGTGCGATAGATGGTGGCGGCAGACACGACGGCGTGGACGGCGACGTGCTCGCCGCCGTTCAGGATGTCGATGACGGTCGGGCCATTGAGCCCCGGCACCACCCTGCGTACGTCGTCGAGCCGCGCCCGCGGAACGTTCGCCATCACGTAGCGGCGACTGCGTGCGGCGATGACGCTCGTAAGCGCCGCCACCAGCTCGTCGAGCGCGCGCACGCGTGAGGCGTCGCGACGCGTGTCCGGCGCGGTGATGAGGCGACTGGAGGACTCCAGCACGGTGGCGATCTCGCGCAGGCCGTTCACGCGAAGCGTGGACCCAGTGGACACGAGATCCACGATGACGTCGGCGATCCCGATGTGTGGCGCGATCTCCGCGGCGCCTGACACGGGCACGACCTCGACCGACTGGCCGCGCTGCTCGAAGAACCGGCGGGTGAGGCGCGGAAACACCGTGGCCACCCGCGTGCCTGGCGCGAGGTCATCGAGGGAGTCGAGCCGTGATTCCTCCGTCGCTGCGACAGCGAGATGGCAACGCCCGAACTGGAGGTCGGCGAGCTCGTCGAGGTCGCGTCCTGATTCCTGAATGAGGTCGTAGCCGGTTACCCCGGCGTCGGCGGCACCGTCGGCAACGAACTCCGGGATATCCTGTGCGCGAACGAAGAGCGCCTGAAACTCGCCGCCGAGGGAGGCGGTGAGGGCGCGTGGGCCTGCCGCGCGGATCTCGAGGCCGGCGTCTGTGAACAGCTCGCGCGCTTCCTCGGCGAGGCGTCCCTTGTTTGGCAGGGCGATACGAAGCATGGACTTGGCCAGTGCGGCCTGAACAGGGTACGGCGGCCGGCGCAGCAGTGCCGGCAACGAAAAAGGCCCGTCCGGATGGACGGGCCATGGGTCGACCGGCTGTAGTGCCGGGAGGTGAAAGTCCGCTACCCGTGCACGCGCGCGTCGTCCCGACCCGTCAGGCCGTGATGATGGTGCAGGTGATGCGCGCGGAAAGCAGACATGCCAAGAAATGTAATGAGTGGTTTCGGCATTCGTCAACGCTGCGGCGCGCGCTGTGCACGCCACCGGCTGACAGGGTTCGCGCCGAATTGCGCCACGCCCTGCTTGTGAATAAATTCACAATACCCGACGGGGCCCCGCCGGGCAGTACTCACGATCCAAAGCTTTGGAGGCCACTCGAAATGCGGTTCTACGGTATTGCGCTGCTCGCCGGTGCGGCAGTCCTCGGCGCCTGTGGCGGCGAGAAGCAGCCGGTTGCTGACACCTCGGCCACTGCGACCACCACGGGCGCGGCGACCACCACCACGACAACCACCACGCCTGCTGCTGGCGCACCCGCTGCTGGTGCCGCTGGTGCGGTCGCCGCGGCGCCGGCCACCGGCACCACGCACGAAGTGAAGATGATCGGCGACGCGAAGGGCTATCGCTTCGAGCCCGCCGACATCACCATCAAGCAGGGCGACGCCGTGAAGTACATCATGGTTTCCGGCGGCCCGCACAACGTCGCGTTCCTCAACCTGACGGACCCGACCACCAAGGCCCAGCTCAACGCGAACATGCCCGGCCAGCACATGGCCGAGGATTCCAGCCCGCTGCTCATGCAGCCGAACGAGGAGTACACGGTATCCTTCGCCAAGATCCCGGCTGGCAAGTATGACTTCGACTGCACGCCGCACGCAGCGATGGGCATGAAGGGCACGATCACGGTCCAGTAAGCCTGGCCGTTCCACCGAACGACGCGACGGGGTGGGCGCCATGAGCGCCCACCCCGTCGCACATGCACCAGCTCCGCTGGCCCGCTGCGTGCGCTATTGCGGCGCGCTACGACCCGCTGCATCCCTGCTCATCGTCCGCGCATGCCCCGACGCCGCCGCCGTTCCGTTCGCCGCCGCCCTGCTCCGCCCCTGCCCTCCCGGGCAGCATGGATGTCGGCGCGTGCGAGGAACGCCCTGCGACGACCGGTCTTCATCGGCACGGTCAGCCTCGTCATCTTCGCCACGGCGCTGATCGCGATCGTCGTCGTGCCGCAGCAGGCGCGCCGAGCCGCAACCGCCATGCGACCCGCCGCCAGTGCGCGCCCCGATACGGAGACGACCGTGGTCGCGCTTCGCGAAGCAGAGCGTCAGGTGGCGCAAGCTGAATCGTCTGTCGTCGCTGCGCGTGCCCAGATCGGACAGATGATCGCCGCGGCTGCTGCCGCGGTCGCGGCCGACACCACGACGGGCGGCATCGAGCAGTCGCTCGACGTCCGCAATCGCCGCGATTCGCTCGGCGCCGACGTCAGTCTTCTGAACAGCCTGCTCACGCGCGCCGCGAACGCTCCGCTGCTCGCCTCCTATCGCGCCCTCGCCGAGGCGCCGCCGATGCGCGGTGACGTGCGCGTCAAGCAGCTCCTCGATTCTCTCGTCGACATTGAGCGCGAGCGCGAGAGCTACAACGCCGTCGGGGGCGTAGACCCGGTATTCGTGGCGCTCACCGCGCGGGCGAACGAGTTGGGACACAGCATCGAGGTGCTCGCCGACGCTCGCCGTGCTGCCACGCAGCGCGCGCTCGATTCGCTCGCGCCGCCGCCGCCGGCTGTTCAGGCCATCGCCACGGCACCGCTGCCGGACACGATGGCACGACTCAAGGCCGTGGACACCGCGCGCACCGTGGCGGCCGAGGTAGCGGCGCGTCTGGCGCGCGAGCGTGCCGAGCTCCATGCGCTCGACCTCCGTGAGGCGCGCGCCCGGGACCTCGCCAATGTCGGCGCCTCACCGGCGGCGATGCTCGCCGCTGCGCTGGTGTTCGGCGCCATGCTCGGCTTCGGCGCCGCGCTGCTGGACGAAGTACGCCGGCCGCGGGTAGCCAGCGCGTATGAAGTCGAACGAGCCACGGGCATGCGCGTGCTCGGCGTGGTAAAGCCACTTCCCCGCTCGCCCGAGCGTGGGCGGCGCGCATCCGACCGCGACGGTCCTCCGTACATCGATCCCGGCGCGGACGGTCATCAGCTGATCTATCTCAGTGTCGCCACCGCGGGCGCCAATGTCGTGATGGCCACGGTCACGGGCGACAGCCCCGCGGTGAGCGCCGTGGTCGCGATCAACTTCGCGGCCATCGCCGCGCAGGAGGCGCGCGACACCCTCCTCATCGACACGGACACCTCGTCGTCGGCAGTCGCGTCTGCGCTGCGCGTTACGCCGGGGTCGGGCGTGCGCGGAATCGTTGACGGGCGCTCCGGCTGGCCGGAGGCCGCCCGCATCACGCGCATCGGGCGTGATCGCACGATCGACGTCGTTCCGAGTGGTGATGGCCCCATGCCCGTCGACGGGCTGGTGGCGCTCCTGCAGCGTGATGCGGCACGGCTGGCGCGGCGATACGACGCGGTGATCCTCGTCATGTCTCCGGAGCAGGCTGCCATGGGCGCCCCTGCCGCGCTGCCGATTCCGGACGTGATCTGCTGTGCGCGGGCTGGGCAGACGCCCATTGCGGACCTCAAGAAGCAGGTGGAAGAGATCGCACGCGGCGGTGGCACGATCCGCGGCGTGGTGCTCTGGGACGCGCCCGATCCGGTGCTGTACGAAGTGAAGCCGGTCGAGCGGCCCGCACGTGAGCCGGTGCCCGCGACGGCGTGACTCGGGCGTCAACCCTCCCACACGCGAAGGCGGCCCGCTAGCCTTCGCGACATGTCATTCATGTGGGCCGATACCCTGCTCGCCGCCGAAGGCGCGCACCTGCTTCGGCTGCTCGCGTGGGGGGCGGCGAGCCTGCTCGTCGGCACCGCGCTGCTCGCATGGTTGCGCATGGGTGGCCGACGATCAGCGTTGCTGGAGCAGTTCGCCATCCAGACGGCAGCCTGGGGCGCGGCCGAGATCGCGTTGGCCTCGGTTGCCCGTGCGTCACTTGGCGTGCGCGATCTCGCCGGCGCGACGCGGCTCGACCGCCTGCTCTGGCTCAACGTCGGCCTTGATGCTGGCTACATCATGCTCGGCCTCGCCCTGGCGCTCGTCGGTTGGCGCCTGGCGCGCCACCTTGGTTATGTGGGGGCGGGGCTCGGCATCGTCATGCAGGGAGGGGCGCTCATGCTGCTCGACCTCGTGTTTGCCGCCCAGATCTCGCGATAGATGTCCTCCTCCGGGTTCGGCCATGGCTGAGGAGATGCTCGACCTACGCGGCGTCGCGAAGCCCGACGCCTATCGGCAGCTCGATGACCACATTCGCGCCGTGCTCGCTGGCGTGCGCGATGATGTCGCCGCGATGGCAACGATGAGCGCACTGATCCATCACGCGTTTGGCCATCTCTGGACGGGTTTCTACCGTGTCGTGGCGCCGGGAACGCTGTTGCGTGTCGGACCCTACCAGGGCACGCTCGGATGTCTGGAGATCCTGATCGGGCGCGGTGTCTGCGGCACGGCGGCCGCGGAGCGACGCAGCGTGATCGTGGACGACGTGACGACGTTCCCGGGCCACATCACCTGCGACGCCCGGTCGCGCTCGGAGATCGTCGTCCCCGTCCTGGGGCGCACGGGCGCTCTCGTTGGCGTGCTGGACATCGATTCCGACCAGGTCGCCACATTCGACGACGAGGATCGGCAGGGGCTCGAACGGATCGTGCATTGGTTCGCCACGGAGAGCGAGTAAGGTCGCCTCCGCGTCAAGCGCCCCGGAGCCGAGCGCGCTATCTTTAGGTCCCTCCCACCGCTCTGCGCCGGTTCCCGGCGTTCCGCTGTCCCGTGACGTGACGATGACCCGCGGCTATTCCGACCGCATCAATCACGCATTCGCCTTCGCGGCGAAGCACCACGACCGCCAGGTGCGCAAGGGAACGCGCCTTCCCTACCTGACGCATCCGGCGAACGTGGCGGTGATCCTCACGTGCTACGGGCAGGACGAGGACACGGTGGTCGCCGGGATCCTGCATGACGTGGTCGAGGACTGTGTGCGCGACGGGTACACGCGTGACATGCTCGAGCAGCGGATCGGTGACAAGTTCGGCGCCGTCGTGCTGGACACGGTGCTGGCCGTGACGCATCGGCAGGTGGACGAAGAAGGCGTCGAGCTCTCGAGCGAGGAGCGCAGGGACGACTATCTCGCGCGGCTCGCCGATGCGCCGGAGCGCGCACGCTGGGTCTGCGCCGCCGACAAGATCCACAACGGCAACTCCATCCTCGCCGACCTGGATCGCACGATCGATCCGGACACCGTGTGGTCCCGCTTCAACGTCGGCCGCGCGGGCACGGTGCGCTGGTATCGGCGCGTCTACGAGCGGTTGCGCGAGCTCGGCTTCGACGCCCCGATCATGGATGAACTGCGCCACGTAGCCGAGGAGCTCGAGGCGCGCGGCAGCGCGGACACGCGGGCAGAAGCAGGGCACGCGGGCTGACGCGCCCCTCCCTGCACCGACTCAGCCCGCCGCGACGAGCGACTCGGAAGCCGTGCCGGGATACGTTCGTGCGACATAGTCCTCGAGGATGACGAGGAACTCCTGCACGATGCGATCGCCCTTGAGCGTGGTGACGAGCTTCCCGTCCACGTAGACCGGCGCCTTCGGCTCCTCGAAGGTGCCCGGCAGCGAGATGCCGATGTTGGCATGCTTGGACTCGCCGGGTCCGTTCACGACACATCCCATGACGGCGACGTGCATCGTCTCCACGCCGGGGTGCGACTGCTTCCAGACCGGCATCTGTTCGCGGAGATAGGTCTGGATGTCCTCGGCCATGTGCTGGAAGAAGGTGGAAGTCGTTCGTCCACAGCCTGGGCACGCGGTCACCTGCGGCGCGAAGCTGCGCAGGCCGAGCGACTGGAGGATCTGCTGCGCGACGAGCACTTCCTCGGTGCGATCGCCATTGGGCTTCGGCGTCAGTGAAACGCGAATGGTGTCGCCGATGCCCCGTGCAAGGAGGATGGACAGCGCGGCGGCACTGGCCACCTGCCCCTTCATTCCCATGCCGGCCTCGGTCAGGCCCAGATGCAGCGGATAGTCACACCGCGCCGCAAGGCGCTCGTACACCTCCACGAGGTCCGGCACGTGCGAGACCTTGGCCGAGATGAGGATGTGATCGTGCGGCAGGCCGACTTCCTCCGCGAGCTCGGCTGAGCGGAGCGCCGAAGCGAGCATCGCCTCGATGTACACATCCTTGGCGCCGTGTGGAGAGCCGGCGCGTGCATTCTCGTCCATCATCTGCGTGAGCAGGTCCTGGTCGAGCGAGCCCCAGTTGACGCCGATGCGCACGGGCTTGTCGTGCTCGACGGCGATGCCGACGATGGTGCGGAAGTTCTCGTCGCGCCGCTTGCCGCCGACGTTGCCCGGGTTGATGCGATACTTCGCGAGCGCGCGCGCGCAGGCCGGATAGCGCGCGAGCAGGAGGTGCCCGTTGTAATGGAAGTCGCCGACGATTGGAACCGACACGCCCATGTCGTCGAGCCGCTGGATCATCTCAGGAACAGCGGCCGCGGCTTCCTCGTTGTTCACCGTCACGCGCACGATCTGCGAGCCGGCTCCGGCAAGGCGGGCGACTTGCTCAGCGGTGCTCGCGGCATCGGCCGTGTCGGTGTTCGTCATCGACTGCACCACGACAGGATGGGCCGATCCAACGGGAACGGTGCCGACGTGGGCGGTGACGGTCTGACGGCGGGGCGAAAAGGGCACGGCTCGAAGGGAAGAGGGACCTGTGAAATCTAACGGCTCCCGGTCGATGCGGTGCAGGGCGCGGCGCGATAAGTTGTGCGCCGAGGATCGCGGCAGCAGAAGGGATGAACCATTTGCCCGAGGCACCGATGGACGAACGCGATACCGGGAGAGAATCAACGGCCGCCTCCGCGGACGACCCGCCACATGCCGAGCCCGCGTCGCCGAAGCGCCGGCGGCACTGGGGATGGATCCTGTTCGGCGTGTTCGTGGTGCTACCGATACTCGGCTTTGCGCTGTGGACGACGATCGCGCTCAACTGGTCGTACTCGGTCGGACAGCGCGCCGGCTTCATCCAGAAGTTTTCGGAGAAGGGGTGGGTGTGCAAGACGTGGGAGGGCGAGCTCGTCATGGCGAACCCGCTTCCTGGCGCGGTGCAGGAGAAGTTCCAGTTCACCGTGCGCGACGACAGCGTGGCGCATCAGATCCAGCGGCTCATGGGGTCGCGCGTCGCTATCACCTACGAGGAACACCGCGGCATTCCCTCTCACTGCTTCGGCGACACCCGGTACTTCGTGACTCGAGTAAGCCCGACGTCCTAACTCACTCCCGGCCACCTCCTCGAGGACAGCGGACGTGTGCAATGGTCGGGTCCGCCATGACTATTGACCGTTCATCCAGGCCTTGCTACGTTTGCCGCTGCTGGGACCCCTAGGGTCCGGCAAACGTTGTGGCGGGACATCGGTGCGCCCGCGGTTCAGGCTATTGTCAGGGTACGGCGCGTTCCGCTCCCTCGACAATCAGTTACCTCAGGAGTGGTACATGCGTACGACCGGCAAGGTGAAGTGGTTCAACGACGCGAAGGGCTTCGGCTTCATCACCCCCGACAGTGGCGAGAAGGACTGCTTCGTGCACTACAGCGCGATTCAGGGCAATGGCTTCAAGTCACTGGCCGAGGGAGACGCGGTGGAGTTCGACATCGTCCAGGGAGCGAAAGGCCCGGCGGCGGAGAACGTCACCAAGGCCTGAGCCGCGGTGATCGCAGGAGAAGGGGCGGGACGCCTGACCGGTGTCCCGCCCCTTCTGTATTCACGACTTACGTGCTGGTCGCCTGAGCGCTGCGGGCTGGCCGGCCGCGGCGGGGTGTCGGCGCGGATTCCAGCGCATCCTGAAGGCGCCCGGTCACTTCCCGTTCGAGCGTTCCCCGATTCAAAGTGACACGTAGGTGCCCACCACGTGAGACAACGCCGCCGTCCGCCAGCAGCAACTCGTCAGCAAGCGACAATGCGTCTCGGACACCGACGCCAAGCTCGACGTGCAGCTCCCGAGCGAGCGCAAGCTGGAGGAGAGCCCGGTGGGGGATGCGGCGTGATACTCCGCGCTTCTCGGTGGCAACGTCCCGCACCGTGAAGTGCGAGAGCACGTTATCGAGCCACTTCTGAGACGACCCGATCGCAAGAGCAGCTATTGCAACGCTATATAGTCGCAAAGCATTAAACCTATTTATAAAGGATAATTAAGATTCCAACTCCGGATGACAATATACCTACTACAATAGGAAAATTAACTCTCTCCCTGCCGCAGCCGCCAGGTCTTCACCTTCGCGAGCTGCTCTCCAGCCGGCACACGACTGGCTGGAGCGGCTCGTGCCCGCCGCGAAGACAGAGCGTCATATGCCCGCCTCCGCGAGCGTGGCACGGTACTCGAAATGCCGCCCTCCGCAACATCAACCTTCCTGGAGGAATCAGCATGTCTCGTCGGCTCCTTGCCGTCCTCGCCGCCGGTGCAGTCTTCGCCTTGCCGGCCGTCTCTCACGCCCAGAGCGCGTCCATCCTCGTCTCCGGTGGCCTCTCGGTGCCCATGAGCGACCTGAGTGACGCGAGCAATTCCGGTTACAACATCAACGTAGGCGTCGCCATGGGCGCTCCGCTCATTCCGGTCGGCGCACGCTTCGAAGGAGGGTTCAGCAGCTTCGACGCGAAGGGCGGAGGCGCCACCACGCGCATCGCCTCGGCAACGGCGAACGCCGTCCTCAACCTCGGCACGATGGGCGCGTCGCCGTACCTCATCGGTGGCCTCGGCATCTACAACCGACGCTTCAGCTCCGACGCCTTCAACCAGTCCAACAGCAAGACGACGGGAGGGGTGAACATCGGGGGCGGCATCCGCTTTCCGCTGGGCGGCATCAGCACCTTCCTCGAAGCGCGCTATCACGTGATGCTCGGCAACAGCACCGACGCCACGAACTTGCAGTTCATCCCGATCTCCTTCGGCGTCCAGTTCTAAGGCTCCCGCGAATCAGGATCAATAAAGGGCGGCGACCAACGTCGGTCGCCGCCCTCTCCGTTGGAAACCCGCCCGGTCATGAACGCCGCTTCGCGCGACGAGTCGGCGCCGCCGAAAGTGGATCCTCAGGCCATTCGTGCTTCGGATAGCGGCCCCGCAATTCCTTCCTCACGTCGAAATACGACGAGCGCCAGAAACCACCAAGATCGCGCGTCACCTGGACGGGCCGGCCGGCCGGCGACAACAGATGCAGCATCAACGGCACCCGACCGCCGGCGACTCGCGGCGTCTCTGCCAGCCCGAACATCTCCTGCAGGCGCACGGCGATGAAAGGCGCGCCGGGATCGGAATAGTCCACCGGCACTCGAGAACCCGTGGGCACCTCGATATGGGTGGGCGCAACCCGATCGAGTGTCTCCCGCTTCGCGAAAGAGAGCTGCGCCAAAAGGATGGACGCAAGGTCGAGTGATTCCACTGCGGTACGCCGCTGCACGCCGACCAGGTGTGGAAGCAGCCAGACGGACATCGACTGGCGGAGCGCCGGGTCTGACCAATCCGGCCACCCATCCTCGAGCAGGCGAATGAAGGCGACTCGTTCACGAAGGCGCCGAGCTGCCACGTCCCACCGCAACTGGACGCCATCTTCATGTTCGATAGCATCGAGCAGCACGCGTGCGACCTGCTGTTCGTCGACGTCACGCGCCGGCACCTCTCGCAACACCAACGCACCAAGGCGCTCGCGTCGATGCACCGCGACGACACCGCTGGCGCGCTGCCATTCGACCACGTGCTCCCGCACCACCTGTGGCGCAAACAGGCGTTCGACGTCAGCCTGATCGAGTGGCGCCGCGAGAAAGATGCGCGCCTCGGGTCGCTGACCGTCCGTCTCCGCGACGGATAACCACGGAGCAGTGGACAACGCACTCCCGTCGTCGAGCCGCGCACCACTGCCGCTGCGCATGAGATAGCGGCCGGCCACGCCGCGCCGCCGCGCGACGCGGTCCGGATAGGCCAGCGCGAGCAGCCAACCCGCCGCGTCCTCATCGATGCCCGCACCCTGGACAGCGAGAAGCGACCGGAGGACTCTAGCTCGCTCGCGCACGCGATACAGCCGGCCGCGATCCAGGCGAGCGTCGTGATCGCCCGAGGGAGAGGAGAGCACCCGAAGCCGGAGGCGGACGTCCGCATCGCGCGATGCGCTGTCAGGCCGAAGCACATCGCGCTCCTCGAGCAGCGCGGCCAACGCACACGCCGTCGGCGCCGCACCAAGCTCGCGCCCCGCGAGCAGCATATGCGCAACGCGCGGGTGGACGCCGAGCGCGGCCATCACGCGGCCGTGCGCGGTGATCACCGACAGTGCATCCAGCGCACCAAGCTCCACGAGCAGTTCGCGCGCCTGAGCCAGCGCGGCAGCAGGCGGTGGATCGAGCCAGCGGAGCTGGAGTGGGTCAACGATACCAGCCAGAGCGAGATCGAGTGCGAGCGGGGCGAGGTCGGCCGCGACAATCTCCGGCACGGCACGGTCGAGCAGTGCCGCCTGCTCGCCGGCTGACCACAGCCGATAGCAGACCCCCGGCTGCGTGCGGCCCGCGCGTCCACATCGCTGATCCGCCCCTGCGCGCGATACGCGCACCGTCTCGAGTCGCGTCATCCCGCTTCGCGGCGAGAAGCGTGGCACGCGTGAGAAGCCGGCATCCACGACAACCCGCACACCCTCGATCGTCAGACTCGTTTCGGCGATGGACGTCGCGAGCACGATCTTCCGCTCACCCGCTCGTGCGGGAAGCACCGCGTCATCCTGCGCGCGCGGTGAGAGATCGCCATACAGCGGAAGCACGATCACGTCGCGAGGAAGGGCCGCCGCCGAAAGACGCTCCGACACGCGACTGATTTCGCCCGCACCCGGAAGGAAGGCGAGGATGCTCCCTTCATCCACTTCGATCGCTCGGCGAATCGTCGCGGCAACTGCCTCATCGACGCGCTGATCCACGCGCGGCGGCGCATAACGCACGTCCACGGCGAAGGCCCGGCCCCGGCTCGTGAGGATTGGCGCATCGCCGAGGAGCGACGAGACCGCACCACCGTCGAGGGTGGCAGACATGACGAGGATACGAAGCTCCGGTCGCAGCAGCTCCTGGGTCTGGAGCGTGAGCGCGAGACCGAGATCGGCGTGGACACTGCGCTCGTGAAACTCGTCGAAGATCACGAGGCCGATGCCCTCGAGCGCGGCATCCGCGTGAAGGAGGCGCGTGAGCACGCCCTCCGTCACCACTTCGATCCGCGTAGACCGGGAAACGCAAGTCTCGCCACGCACACGAAACCCTACTGTCGCACCGACGTCCTCACCCAGCATCGCCGCCATGCGACGCGCGGAAGCGCGAGCGGCGAGCCGTCGAGGCTCGAGCATCACGATGCGCTGGCCGTCGAGCCACGCTTCGTGGAGCAGTGCAAGCGGGACGACCGTGGTCTTGCCGGCGCCAGGCGGCGCCTGCAGCACTGCGCTGGAGACGGCGGACAACGCAGCACGCAGCGCCGGAAGCTCCGACTCGATCGGCAGCGACGAGGCGAACGAACCCGGGAACGACATGGGGTAGAATGTAACGGCCGCTGTCGTCGCGGCGGCGCATGCACCACCTTACAGCTCGCCGAGACCGAGCGCGATAATGACTCCGTTCCGCATCTTTCAGCCTTCCAGCATCACCACCGACTGCGATCGGTGCGGTGGTCGCGTCGATCTCCTGAAGGGCGGGGTATGCAGGACGTGTCGCCGCATTCTCTGCTATTCACACCTGCACGGGAGCTGGCTGCGGCGGCTGCTCGCCGACATGCGGAACGAGAGCGTCTGTGTGGAGTGTCGCGGACCGCGCCGCTCCGACCTCACTGGCGCGACGGTCGACGAGAACGCAAGATGATGCTAGCTTGGTGCATCCGGCACCGCTTGCATGAACCGGCACGCAGAATGGCAGGGAGCAGATGAGCGACAACACGATGACGCGTCGCACCTGGATGGCGACGCTGGCGAAGGCCATCGGTACGGGTGCGGCGATGAGCGCGCTCCTTCCACTGGCGAGCCAGGCGACCGAGACGAGCGTCCCGCCCAGGATCACCGTCTACAAGGATCCGAGCTGCGGCTGCTGCACCAAGTGGGTGGCACACCTGCGCGCGGCGGGTCTTACGCCGGACGTGCACGACCGCACTGACATGGATGCGCTGAAGGACAACCTTGGCGTGCCGACGGCACTGCGCTCCTGCCACACGGCCGTCATGGGCAAGTACGTGATCGAGGGGCACGTACCGGCGGCTGACATGCAGCGCCTGCTGGCTGCGAGTCCCAGGGGCATCATCGGGATTGCGGTCCCGGGCATGCCGGCCGGTTCGCCGGGCATGGAAGTTCCGGGACGCGCCGACCGGTACGACGTGATTGCGTTCGCATCGGACGGCACCACGAAGCTGTTCGCACACCACTAGAGAAGATCGCGCCCCCGTCGGGCGGGCGCGGAGCACGCCGAGGAGCACGAGCCCGACCGGATCCCGGTGCAGCTGCCGGGCGCTCCGGCGCGACACGGTCGCGGTGCCGTCCGGGCGGTACCCGACCGTCGTCGTGCGTTCGCCGTATCGCGCGGTCCAGTTCTCGCGCTGATGCATGGCGACCTTCTCGACGGTGCGACGATGCACGCGACGGAACTTCATGGACAGATCTGCTCGGCCATCACGCGCCGGTCACTGG
>Ga0207664_10000466_pt1 | contig 28725 bp, 10 predicted proteins | sample LARL83metaG_FD_184349 | JGI IMG/M metagenome (GOLD analysis project Ga0207664, IMG submission 184349) | Corn, switchgrass and miscanthus rhizosphere microbial communities from Kellogg Biological Station, Michigan, USA - LAR L8-3 metaG... | ecosystem: Host-associated > Plants > Roots >... | reverse complement strand
CGACCACGTCGGCGGGAAGTTCCGCGCCGCCCGTGGTGCGCACGCCGGTGATCCGGCCGCCCTGGCCGAGCAGCTCGCTGGCGCCCTCGCCGAACCGGAACTCCACCCCGTGGGCCCGGTGCAGGTCCGCGAACACCAGGCCGAGCTCCGGGCCGACCTGGCGGTGCAGCGGGGTGGGCTCGGTTTCCAGCACGGTCACCGCGCCGCCCTTTTCCCGGGCCGCGGCGGCCACCTCCAGGCCGATCCAGCCCGCCCCCACGATGACCACGTGGGTGTCCTCGCCCGGCACCGGGGCCAGCGCGGTGGCCAGCGCCTCGGAGTCCGACGCGGTGCGCAGGTAGTGCACCCCGTCCAGGTCGCCACCGGGCACCGGCAGCACCCGGGGCTGGGCACCGGTGGTCAGCAGCAGCCGGTCGTAGCCGAGGCTGCCGCCGCCGTCCAGGCCGACCTGCCCGGCCGCCCGGTCGATCCCGCTGGCCGTGGTGCCGAGCCGCAGGTCCACGTCGTGACCGGCGTACCAGTGCTCGTCGTGCACGTAAATGGAGGACTTGTCGGCCGAGCCGAGCAGGTAACCCTTGGACAGCGGCGGGCGCTCGTAGGGCAGCTCGGTTTCCGTGCCGAGCAGCACGATGCTCCCGGTGAACCCGTCGTCCCGGAGTGCCTCCGCGGCCTTGGCACCCGCCAGGCTGGCACCGATGATCACGAAGGCCGGTTGGTCGGGCATTGCGGCTCCTTTGTCACTGCGTCAGCGCGTGGCGCGGCTAACCGGCACAGGCGGGTGTGCCAGGCGACCGCCGAGGTATCGGTGAGCGAGGCAACCTGGTCTACCACGACGCGCAGCCGTCCGGTGTCGGTACCGGCCGCCGCGTAGGCCGGCCGCAGGGCCGGGTCCAGGGTGCCCGGCGCCCCCATCCGCACCGCGGCGGCCAGCTCCATGATCAGTTCACGTTCCCGGGCCTGGGTCTGCGCGGCGCCCTCCCGGCTCATCACGTAGCGGTGGGTGACGCCCTTGAGCAGCGCGCACTCCAGCCGCTGCCGGCGCGGCACGACCAGGTCAGCGGCGTACCTGGTCAGCGGCGCGGGGCCGGCCGCGGCCAGCGTCGCCTCGTGCGCCGCCCCGGACAGCCGCCCGATCAGCTCGCTGGTCAGGTTCTTCAGCCCGGCCAGCGACTGCGGCCCGGCGTCGAACGTGGCCGGCCAGCACGGCAGCGCGAGCAGCTCGTCGAACACCGTGGCCAGTTCCGCCTCGGTCACCGACCCCGGGACGCAGTACTCGGCGGCGGTCAGCGCCACGACGAGTTTCCGTTCAGCTGGATCGGCCAGTGCGCCGAGCGTGATCAGGCCGGCGTGCAGCCCGTCCTCCAGGTCGTGCACGGAGTAGGCCACGTCATCGGCCCAGTCCATGATCTGCGCTTCCAGGCACGGCCGCCCGGACGGCGCGCCGCGGCGGATCCAGGCGAACGCCTCCGCGTCCTCGGCATACGCCCCGTACTTGGCCATCCCCGGGCCGGCCAGCCACGGGTACTTGAGGGTGGCGTCCAGTGTGGCGCGGGTCAGGTTCAGCCCGGCGCCGGGCACCTTGGGTTCCAGCCGGGTCAGCAGCCGCAGGCTCTGCGCGTTCCCCTCGAACCCGCCGCAGCTCGCGGCGACCTCGGCCAGCGCGGCCTCGCCGTTGTGCCCGAACGGGGGGTGTCCCAGGTCGTGCGCCAGGCAGGCGGCGTCGGCCAGATCCGGGTCACAGCCCAGCGCGCCCCCGAGTTCCCGGCCGATCTGCGCGCACTCCAGCGAATGGGTCAGCCGGGTACGCGGGAAGTCGCCCGCGTCCACCGCCACCACCTGGGTCTTGGCCGCCAGCCGGCGCAGGGCCGAGGTGTGCAGTACCCGGGCCCGGTCCCGCTCGAACGGGGTGCGCCGGAAGGCGCCCACGTCCACCCCGGCCGCCACGGCCCGCTTGGGCGGCTCAGCCACCCAGCGGGCCGTGGCGTGGTGATCGTAACCGGGACGCTGCGTCGTCACCTGCTGTCGCTGCCACCTGCTGACTCGAGGAGCACGGCGCGGCCGGCCTCCAGCCGGGCGACTGGCACCCGGAACGGTGAGCAGGACACATAGTTCAGCCCGACCTGGTGGAAGAAGTGCACCGAGTCGGGGTCGCCGCCGTGCTCACCGCAGACACCGAGTTCCAGGTCGGGACGGGTGGCCCGGCCCTCGTCGCTGGCGATGCGCACCATCCGGCCGACGCCTTCGGTGTCGATGGTCTCGAACGGGGACACACCGAACACGCCCAGCTCGATGTACCGGCTGAAGAACGCGCCCTCCACGTCGTCCCGGGAGAAACCCCAGCCCATCTGGGTCAGGTCGTTGGTGCCGAAGGAGAAGAACTCGGCCGTCTTGGCGATCTCGCCCGCGATCATCGCGGCCCGCGGCACCTCGATCATCGTGCCGATCATCGTGTGCACGTGGACCCCGGTCGCCTCCTCGACCTCGGCCAGCACCTTGGCCGTGGCCTCCTTGGCGATCTCCATTTCCTGCACCGACGCGGTCAGCGGGATCATGACCTCCGGCTTGGGGTCCTTGCCCTGCTGCTTGAGTTCGGCCGCGGCGTGCGCGATCGCCCGGACCTGCATGTCCAGCAGCCCGGGGATGACCAGCACGAGCCGGACGCCGCGCAGGCCGAGCATCGGGTTCTGCTCGTGCAGGCGGCGCACCGCGTCCAGCAGCTTGCGGTCCTGCTCAGTCGCGCTGTCGCCGGCCAGTGCGACCTGCACCGACAGGTCGGTGAGATCGGGCAGGAACTCGTGCAGCGGCGGGTCGATCAGCCGGATGGTGACCGGCAGCCCGTCCATCGCGTCCAGGATCTCCACGAAGTCGCCCCGCTGCAGCGGCTCCAGCGCGTCCAGCGCGGCCTGCCGGCCGTCCTCGTCGTCGGCCAGGATCAGCCGCTCGACCAGCTGGCGGCGCTCGCCGAGGAACATGTGCTCGGTCCGCACCAGGCCGACGCCACCCGCGCCGAACCGGCGGGCCCGGGCGCAGTCCTCGCCGGTGTCCGCGTTGGCGTGCACGCCGAGCCGCCGACGCGCGTCGGCGTGCTTCATGATCCGGTCCACCGCCCGGACCAGGTCGTCGGCGTCCGGGCTGAGCCCGCGCTCGAAGTACTCCACCACCGGGGAGGCGGCCACCGGCACCTCGCCCAGGTAGACGGCGCCGCTGGTGCCGTCGATGGAAATCACGTCACCCTCGCTGACGGTCACGCCGCCGGGCGCGGTGAACCGGCCCGCCCGCGTGTCCACCTCGAGTTCCTCGGCGCCGCATACGCAGGTCTTGCCCATCCCGCGGGCGACCACCGCGGCGTGGCTGGTCTTGCCGCCGCGGCTGGTCAGGATGCCCTGGGCCGCGATCATGCCGTGCAGGTCGTCCGGGTTGGTCTCCCGGCGGACCAGGATGACCGCGTCGCCGGCGGCGGCCCGCTCGACCGCCGTCGCGGAATCGAACACCGCCTGGCCGGACGCGGCGCCGGGGGACGCGCTGACCCCCTTGGTGATCCGCTTCGGCTCCTGGCTGAGGTCGAACCGGGGGAACATCAGCTGGGCGAGCTGGTCGCCGGTGACCCGGATGACCGCCTCGTCCATGTCGATGAGGCCCTGGTCGACCAGCTGGGTGGCGATCCGGAACGCGGCACCCGCGGTGCGCTTGCCCACCCGGGTCTGCAGCATCCACAGCTTGCCGCGCTCGATGGTGAACTCGATGTCGCACAGATCCCGGTAGTGGTTTTCCAGGGTCCGCATGATGTCCATCAGCTGCCGGTAGCTGGCCGGGTCGATGTCCTCCAGGTCCTGCAGCGGGACCGTGTTGCGGATGCCGGCCACCACGTCCTCGCCCTGCGCGTTCTGCAGGTAGTCGCCGTAGATGCCCTGCTGCCCCGAGCCCGGGTCGCGGGTGAATGCCACCCCGGTGCCGGAATCCATGCCGAGGTTGCCGAACACCATCGCGACGATGTTCACCGCGGTGCCCAGGTCGGCCGGGATGCGCTCCTGGCGGCGGTACAGGATGGCCCGGTCCGCGTTCCACGAGCCGAACACGGCGCGGACGGCCATGTCCAGCTGCTCGCGGGGGTCCTGCGGGAAGTCGTGGCCGGTGTGCTCGCGGACGATGCCCTTGAACTGGTCCACGATCCCGCGCAGATCACCGGCGTCCAGGTCCAGGTCGTTCTTGGTGCCCTTGGCCTGCTTGGCCTGGTCGATCACCTGCTCGAAGGCCTCGCCGTCGATGTCGAGCACGGTCTTGCCGAACATCTGGATCAGCCGGCGGTAGGAGTCCCAGGCGAACCGGTCGTTGCCGGCCTGCTTGGCCAGGCCGTGCACGGACTCATCGTTCAGGCCGATGTTCAGCACCGTCTCCATCATGCCGGGCATCGAGAACTTGGCCCCGGACCGCACGCTGACCAGCAGCGGGTCGCCCGCGTCGCCGAGGCGGCGGGCCATCTTCCCTTCCAGCTGGCGCAGGTGCTCGGTCACCTCGGCATCCAGCCCCGCGGGCACCGTGCCGTCGTGCAGGTACTGCCGGCAGGCTTCGGTGGTAATGATGAAACCGGGCGGAACGGGCAGGCCGAGGTTGGTCATCTCGGCCAGGTTGGCTCCCTTGCCGCCAAGCAGGTCTTTGAGGTCCTTGTTGCCCTCGGTGAAGTCATAAACGAGCTTCGGCACTGAAACGATCTCCTCGGGATTGCCTTGCGCGTTCTGCGGCGCGGGCGCACGGCGGCATGGATGATGACGGCCTCTTCGGCCCGGTCATTCGACTCTACCGAGCCCCGGGCGGCCTGCGCACGCGATAGGCCCGCGCTGCGCGGGGCTGCGGGCCAGGCGGGGCAAAATTTCTGCCGCCCGGAAGCAGCGGATCGGCGCCGCCGGGGTCATAAGGGACATGGACTCCGACGCCGCGGTGCACCCTGGACGGGTGGCTCGCAGCCGAACCCAGCGTGGGGCGCAGCCGCCGCCGGGGGCGGACACCTCCGTGACCGCGCTGTACCAGGCCCATGCCCTGGGCCTGATCCGGTTCGCCTATCTCATGCTCGGCGAGCGGCAGGCGGCCGAGGACGTGGTGCAGGAGGCGTTCGCCGGCCTGTACCGGCGCTGGGAGAAGTGGACCTGACCAACCGGGCTAATGACAGGAACGCCGATGACTTACATGATCGAGGCCGACGAGCTATGGGCGCCGGCTCTCAGGGCGGGCGGGTGACGACGCGGACGGCGCGGCAAGCGGCGTACGGCCAGTTGAGGAGGAGGTCGCGAACCGTGACCGGGTTATTCGCCGCCGGCACGACAGCGGCGTCCGACGTCGAGCCCGCGATGGCGAGGAACAGGACCACCTGATCCGTCGCGGGCACTCCGGGCGGGGACAGGTCCACGTCGATCGGCACGGCCCGGGGCAACCTGGCGTCCAGCTCGACCGCAAGCCGGTTGAGTGGCGCGCCCGCGCCACCGCCGGTCTTCGCGACGTTCCAGCCGACCGGGTCGGCTGGCGCACCGCCAGCGACAAGCCCCGCGACGAAGTCCGCCACGTCGCCGATCCCCGCACGGAGCAGCGGGTCAAGCGCCGGGCCGGACCGCCACAGGAGCACCGCGAACGCGCCGTTGGCCGGCACCGCCCGGGCGTCGCGGTGGTGGAGCAGGACCTCGACCGTGCACGGCTCCCGATAGACCATCTGCAGGCCCGCCACGGTCCGGAGCGGCAGGACGAGGTCAGTCACGTCGATCTCGGTCGCGACCGCGCTGAGCGACGCGGCGGTGCCGGCCGATTGCCATGGCGCCCGGTAGACGGCGAGTGGGTCGCCGGCCGCCGCCGTGACCTGGCCATTGGCATCGAGGTGAAGGCCGGCGGCGGGATTGGCGGCGTTGCCGACGACGGAGTCCCACAACGCCTGGTCAATGCGCGCGGTCTGGTTCGGCAGGCCGAGCCGGTTGCGTTCCAGCACCAGGAGATCGCTGAACGCATCGGTGAACTCCCCGTCCGCGACAACGCTCGGGTAGCGCCACCGGAACGCGGTCTGGAAGGTCCACAGCTCGTAACGGGGGTGGACGTTCCCCCCGACAATCAGGGGCGCCGCGGCGAACCGTGGCGCGGCCGCGACCGGCCACTTCGGCCGGACGACGATGTCAGGGCTGGCATAGACCGGCTCGGCGGTCGCCCCGGGCCGCCGGCGAGGATTCGCCAAGGGGGTCGGGAGGAACCGCCGGTCGTCGCGCGCGTGTACCCGCAGGTAGGTCTGGCGCACGGCGTCGTGGGCGAGGTCGACCTCCCACACCCCGCGTGATTGCACCCCCGCTCGCAGCAGCCGCGGGCTGTCCGGCTTCGGGTTTGCGTCGGTGTCGGCCGGGTCGTGCCAGATGTCGAGATCCTGGACGGTCGCCTCCGGCAGGCCGTTGACGAACGGGTCCCACGCGTGTACCGCGACGCCCGGAGTGCGCACGCCCCGCCACACTCCGGTCGCGGTACCCACGTAGACGACCGTCTTGGTCACCGGGTCGACGGCGACGGCGTATGCCGGGTCCAGCGGCCCCGGCACGACCGGCGGGCCCGGCAGGTCGAGCTTGCGGCGCAGGCCGGTCTGGACGAAGGTGCCACCGCCGAGGTTGCTGTCGAAGAAGAAGACGGTCTCCGTGGCGGTGTTGCCGATGTCGCCGGTCGTCGTGACGTAGAAGTCCGAGGTGCCGGGCACCGCGGCGATGTCGGTGATCGTCACTGCCGCTGGGATGGTCTCCGCTGACTGCGCCTTCTGCATGTCAGCCCAGGTGCCTGGTGGAGCCTCGGTGTAGCGGACGATCCCTGTGGCGTAGGCGACGAGGAGCACCGTCGGCGACGCCCAGTCCATGGCGACGACCGCGCCGAACAGTGTCACCCCCGTGTTCTGGCGGGCGGCCGGGTCGCCGCCCCCGGGACGGGCGTCGCTCGGTGCGCCGCCCCCGATCGGCAGGACGCGCCACTGCTGGGTCACCGCACTGCCGAGGTTGTCGGTGAGCCACACCCGGTTCGTGCCCAGGGCGACCCGGCCCGCGGTCGGCGAGACGCGCACCGCCGCGCAGCCGGAGTAGAACAGCGCCAGCCCGTTCTCGCGGTCGTGATTCAGGTCGCCGGGGCCGCCGTTGCGGCGCTGGATAGGGTCGAGCCATTCGCCCTCGGGCTGGCCCTCCCAGTCCGCCTGCGTCAACTGCGCGACGACGATGTGCGAGTACACCGGGTGGAATGCGACGCCACCGCCGTCGCTTAGGAAGGTCTCCTCCCACATCGTGTCGCCGACCCGTACCTGGGCGCCGTTGTCCTGGAACCCGGTGATCATGAAGTGGCTCGAGGTCGGGTGGCTCGCCACGAAGATCGGCTCCAGCGCGGCCAGCCCAGCGGCGCACGACGCGAAGGTATTGACCCGGCCCGCCTGAGTCGACCGGAACACGCCGCCGTCGCAGGACACCCAGACGTGCTGCCCACCGGACGCCGGGCGGACCAGCCGGATGGCGTGGACGTCGGCGTGCACGTTGTTGCCGATGAGCCCGGCCTGGTCGGCGCCGTCACCGCCGGCCGACGGGGCCCCGGTGCGGGACACGTTCGGCGCCGGGACGAGGTCGGGTGTCACCGAGACCTGGTATGCCCACAGCGAGGCACCCCGGAAGGTGTCCGGCCGGGCTCTGACGTCGCTGCCCCCGATGTAGACCCGATCCGAGCCCGCGTCGGCGTCCACGGCGATGGCCTGGTCGTAGTCGCGCTGCGTGCCCCACAGGTTCGGCGGCAGCCCGGGCGGCGCCAAGCCGTTGACCGGCACCGGGGTCGCGACCGGTGGGTTCGCGGTGATGTCGGCGATCCGCCAGAGGGTCGGCACGGGCGGTTGGGCCGCTCCCCCGACCGGCGGGGGCTGGAGCTCACCGAGCACGTAGACCCGGTTGGCCGGTCCGGTGGCCAGGCTCAGCCGGCCCTGCAGGGTCGGCGGCTGGCTGAGGTTGGTCACCCACTGATAAGGGCCGGCCGGCCCGTTCGCGACGACGACGCCGAGGCCGTTCAGCGCCATGACAAGGCGGCCGCCGGGCAGCCAGAGCACGTCGGTGACGATGGGCGTGGCTCCGATGAATGCGTCGAGCGCCGCCATCTGGGCCCAGGTGAACCCCGAGCGGGCCGGCAGCGGCGGCGGCCCCGGGGTCGCGGCGAGCGGCTGGCGGGTCCCGAGGAACGCCCCGCGGCTCGTCGCCGCGACGACGATGTCCTGGCCGGCGCCCGAGTCTGACATGGCGAGGCTGGCCGGGGAACGGGCCAGCCGGAAGATGCCCCGGCCCTCGAGCTGGGCCAGTCCAGTGTCCGGCTCCCACGGCGCCCCACCGGCTCCGGCGGTGGCCGGCCCGCGGGCGGCGAGCACGCCAACGCCGCCCTTGGGCTGATGGCCCGTGGCCCGCTGCCACGGGATCGTTTCGCCGGTTCCGACGAGCACCGTGTCGAGTGCCGTGTTCGCCCCGAAGGTCACGAGCAGGCAGCCGCAGTTCTGGGCGTTGACAGTGCCGCCGACCAAGCGCCGCGCGGTGGCCCAGCCGCCGACCGGCGACCAGGTCGCACCGGCGTCTTCGGTGTACCAGACCCCGCCCTTGGCGCTCGCGGCGTACGCCCGCATCCCCGTCACCGGGTCGATCTGGATGTCGCGGATCCGGCCGGTAACGCGGGGACGGTCACCGGCCTGGCCTTTGCGGGTAACCGACGGGCCGATGGGCACCCACTTGCCGACGTCGCCCGCCGGGAATTCCCTCGGGGCTGCGGCGGCGCGCCCGGACCGGCGACGTGGAGCAGCCGCGGCCGCCTCGGCAGCCGCCTGATGATCGGCGACGACCCGCGCGAAGGCCTTGCTGAGGGCAGCCTGCTGGACATCGCCGGCGAGATCGCGCTGGAACTGCTCGCGCTTGAGCGCCCGGCCGCGTCGCAGGGCCCGGCGAATCTCCCGGTCGGCCGCCGCCTGGGCGAGCTGCTGGGCCTTGGTCTTCCTGGGCGGCTTGCGCGGCCGTGGGCTCATGACGTCCCCTCTGGTGGGGCCGGTGCCGGCGCCACCCGGACGTAGCCCTCCTGAGCCTCGTGGGGCAGTCGCGGCAGGAGAGCTGCCTGCGAGGCCGCGAGAATCGGGTCGTCTCGCCACGTGAGCGGCCCGGCCCGGCGAGTGAACACCTGGTCCTTGCCGAGCGAGGCCACCTTGGGCAACCTGATCTCCGCGGGATCGACGAGCACCGGCCCAACCCGCACCGACGGCACCATCGCCTGCAGGCCCGGGGTCACCCAGTCGTCGCTGAGCGCCAGGGCCTTGCGGGGCAGGATGCCCGAGGTGAGGTGGACCTTCCCTGCAGGCAGCATGAGCAGGGTGAGCCGGACGACCTGGCCGACCTCGACCCATAGGGTGTCTTCGAGCGCGAGGTAGGGATGATCGAGGGGCACGGCCGATGGCACCGCCACCTTGCCGAGCAGCCCGAGCTGACCGCGATGCCGGCCCGTGTCGAGGGCCAGGGCGGCCACCGCCTTGTCAACGACGTGCAGGTGAGCGTAGTCGTCGTCGACGAAGAAGCCGAGGAGCGAGTCGTCACTGCGGGCCAGGTCACCGAGGCGCACCGGGAACCGGCGGCCCGCCAGGCCCGCGACGAAGGCGGCGCGCCGGCCGTCCGGCCCGCTGGGATTGGTGACGTCGACCTCATCGACGTCGTCGGGAGCGTCGAGCCACATCGTCGCCCGGACGACGGCGATGGGCCGGCCCACGAGGCCGGCGATGCTCGGGCTGCCTAGCGCCGCGAATGTGTCGACCGCCCACAAGGTGGTGTCGACGGCCCGCAGCAAGGCCGTGAGCGCACTCGACTCCGGCGGGCTGCTGGTGTGCCGGCCGGCGACGTCGGCCCGGACCACCCCGGCGGCGAACAGGGCGGCATGCTGTGCGGTCGGCGGGATGCCGGCGAGCGGTCCAGCGTCGGGCGGTAGCGGCCGGCCGGGGGCCGGCTCCCATCTCACGGCGTTGGAGATCGGGTCATGGCTGAGCTGGCCGAGCGGGTTCCCGGACACGTCGAAGACCTCGAGGGCCTCATCGATGTGATCGGGCAGCAAGAACCCCGACACGGGGTTGACCGCTATGGTCGGCGCAACCTGGTCGACATAGGCCTCCGGCGCGGCGAGCGGATCGGCGGACAACGAGTATCCCGGGTCGACGAGCCGCAGCAGCCATCGGCCGCCGTGCTGGAGCCGAGCCGGCTGGATCATCGTCGCTGGATGGCCCTCGACCTCGAGCCGGCTCGTCGTCGGGACCGTGCCGACCGGCACGTCGACGGTGCGGCCGAACGCGTCGACGAGCCGGACCTGCACGATTGTCATCATGCCGCCGAACAGCGGGGTGGGGGTGCCCGAGGCGGTCGGATACGTCTTGCCATCGGCGCCGACCGTCCGGATGATCTGGCCGACGTAGTCGATGCCGAGCAGGTTCTCCCGCACCCCGTCGAGCGACACGGACGTGACGTCGAGCGGGACGAGCAGGCCGGCGAGCGCGCCGAGGGTGGCCTCGTCGGCGTCGGAGAGCTGCGAGGTGGACGGGACGGTGAGATCGCGCTGCGCCTCGTCGGCGAGCCACCGCTTGATGCCCTCGGTGAGGGTGGTGCCGACGCCGGTTGTCAGCGGGCTGCGCCCGGCGACGGTCTGGTTCACCATGCCGGGCGGGGCGTCCGGGGTGCGGACGACGTCGAGGCCGGCGAGGTCCCACCCGGTCATCTGGTCGGTGCCTTCGAGGCGCACCTGCCACTCCACCCACAGCGGCACCCAGGGCTGGCGCCATGTCGTCAGGGCGACCGGACTGGGCGTCGTTCCGGCCACCATCGCGAACCGGGCCAGCTCGGCCGCGACCTGGCCAGCGAGGAACTTGTCCTGAGACGTCCTGCCCGGCCACGCGCTGGCGGCAGCGGCGCGCGGGGCGACGGCGCTGAGGTGCTCCAGCGCCATCCCGACCCCGCTCCCGTCATAACTTCCGGTCGTGCCGTAAAGGCGCACCGCCTCGCCATTGAGCCGGGCAAGCAGCGCCTCGTAGGGCGCGGTCGACGTCGATCCGCTGCTGGCGAGCCAGCCGGTCGAGTACGGGTCGAGCACGACCGCCTCGCGGACGACGGGGAGCACCTCGTTGGGAATCGCGCCGGAGCCGAGGGTTGGCACGACCGCCGCACCCGACACCACCCCGTCAAGGCCGGGAACGGTCTCGCCGGGGTAGCGGCAGCGCAGCCGGCCAGAGTCGTCGAACAGCCCGTCGCCGTGGTGGCGGGCGTTGGGCTTGGCGCCGCGCAGCCCGAGGATCGCCGGCGTGGGCCGGAACATCCGCGGCGCCGGCCGGGTCACCTCGCGGGTGGCCCCGGGTGCTGGCGGCGGCTGGCCCTGCACCGTCGCGGCGACGTGGTCCTGTGCGTCGCGAACCGGGCTGCCCGCCGCCCTCCTCCCTGAGGTGAGCGGCAGGACCCCGCCGCGGGAGTAGCCCTTGGCTTCGCTGACGATGATCGTCTCGAGGTATGACGTGGCCTGACCGGCGGCACTGGCCCGGCCCTTGCGCCCGACCCGGGTCGGCCCGAGCGGCACCGAGTCATCGGCCCGCAGCCGGTCGGCGCGGGCGTTCGGCAGCGGCGCGCCGACGAATGACCAGAACGGCTCGTCATGCTCGCGGTCTGCGAGATCAGCCAGCCCGTCCGGCGAGCCCAGCCGGGAAAGCAGGTCGCCGGTGAACGCGGCGACGAGCCGCTCAGCGGTGAGCCGCTGGTCGGCACCGAGTCCCAGCCCGGGCTCGGCGAAGGCGGCCGCGACGTCGTCGATGTCGAGCCCCATCGCGGCACCGAGGGCCGCGCTGTCCGGGCGGGCGTCAGCTCCGCTCGCCGACCCGCCGATGGGGACCCCGAGCACGCTGCCGTGGAGCAGGCAGTGATAGCTCGGCAGGGCCGGGCCGACAAACACGTCACGGACGTCGTCGAGGGGAAGCCCGGCATACTGCGCCGTCGCCGTGTACCTGTCGTGGCTCGTGCCTGCCTTGGAGTAGGTCGTCACCGGCGGCACCTCGGCCGGCGAGTGCATCCCCATCCCCTCCTGGAGCCGGGTCACCCGGGGGTCCGGGACGGGCGCGGTGTCGGGCGCGGCATCCGGGTTGACATACCAGCCGAGGCCGGTGAGCCGCTCGTCGAGCATGGCCGGCCCGAGGGCACCGGCGAGCGGGTCCGACGCGGGGTCGTTCCACCACCCGGCGACGGTGTAGACGGCCCGCCCGCCGTACAATTTGCCCTTGGTCGCGTCGATGAGGGCCGGCAGGTCGTCGAGCGGGTCGTGGACGGCGAACCGGTTGACGGCCCCGGCGTACGTCGCCGACCACAGGAGCGTGCCGCCGGCCGCGCCGTCGAGCCGGTCGAACTTCAGGCCGCCGTCCGGGACGGTTCCGGAAAACGTCTCAAGCGGCAGGACCTGGCCCGAGGCCGCGTCGAGGATCCAGCCCTTGACGTGTGCGGTGTGCCAGGTCGTGGGCAGGACGGTGCGGATGACGACCCAGCGGTCCGGCAGGGCGGGCAGCGCGATGTTCGATGTCGCCTCGTCGTGCTGGCCGCGGAGCAGCGCGTCGGGCATCGCCCAGTGCAGATGAACGCCGGCCGGCAACGGAGCCCCGCCGTCGAACGGGACGGGCTCGTTTTTGGTGCCGCTCACCGGGACGACCGGCTCGGGGTTCGCGGTGGCCGAGACGAATGCCTGGACGTCGATGGGCACCAGGATCCGCTCGGTGCGGGGCAGCGTGCGGTCCCATGTGCCGAGGGTGCCCGGGTCGATGGTGCCGCGGGTGAGGGCGGCCCAGCGGGCGGAGTATGCCGCCTTCTGGAGCAGGTCACGACCGGGCTTGTCGATAGCGCTCATCTGTCCACCCGGAAGGTGCCGACGAGCTCGGCGTATTGGACGACCGGCTGGAACACCTGCGGCACCGGAGTGCTCTGGGGGTCGCCGAACACCTGCCGCCATGGGAACCGGATGAGCTGGAGGGCGTACTCCGCGGGGTCCAGCCCGTCGACAGCACCGGTCTCCGGGTGGTCGGCGAACTTGGCCTGCAGGGCCTGGATGTCCACGACTCCGGATGCTCCCTCGGCCGACCGGAACGGCACGTCGATGGGATCGCCGGGAAGGTAGTCGAAGGTCGTCTTGTCCCGCGGGCGCAGCGTCGCCGTGAGGTCGGTTCCCTCACCGGTCGCGTCGAACCCGAACTGGACGCCCTGCCGGGGTTCCTCGATGTGGACGACCGTCGGTATGCCATCGAACAAGCAGAACAGCACCGCCGGTGCCAGCCGGTCCAGCCGGAGCAGGCGCATCCGCCGTGGGTCATCCTCGGGGTATCTCGCCGTGTCGCCCTCGGCTGGGTCGACGTTGAACGCGCGGACGTGCAGGCCCGGCCACCCCGCGACGGCTTGCGACCGGAGGATGAACCCGCTCACCGCGTCGACGGTTCCGCCGTACCTCGGGGATCCAGCGGGACGGCGGACGTTGCGCTCCTCCTGGTCCAGCTCGGCGCGGATCGCGTCATACTGCGCCGTGAGCAGGGTGCGGTCGTCGCTGTTGACCGTCCCGACCGAGAGGGCGCCCTGGACGAGCGCATCGGTCCACCGGCGGTCGAGGTAGAACCAGCGGATCGACTCTTCGGGGAGCAGCTCGGTGTCGGGCACGAGGTTGGCGAACGGCACGCCATTGAGCAGCCGCAGCTGGACCAGCCAGTTGCGCAGCGATGCGGGCATGGTCGAGTCGGCGTCGTCGTCGGTGACGACGACCGGCTCGTAGACCTGCGTCGAGAGCGTCAGCGGCAGCTCGCTGACGAGGGTCGGGCCGTCGAGCTTCATGACTCGTCTTCCTTCGCTCCGGAGTCGAGGATCTCGTCGAGGGCGTCACGGTGCGGCCGTGCGGCCGGCTTCCAGTCGGCAGCGGTCGGGCCGAGCACCGGGTTGAGCTCGAGCGCCGGGGCGAGCGCGCCCTTGGTGAGGTGAGTGAGCGTCACGTCGAGGACGCCCCCGAGTTCGTCGCGGACGGTGGTCGTCAGGGCACCCGCGGCGAGGCCGGTCAACGGCAGCCGGGGTACGGGAGTGACGCGCAGCGACTCGAGGGCCGAAAGCAGGTCGCCGCGCGGGACCTTGGCGGCCGCGAGGCCGTACCCGTCGATGACGAGGTCCAGCGGCAGCCCCTTGACGGGCAGCGGGTTCCCCGGGGTGAGCAGCTCACGCGGACCGCCGAGCACGTCGTTCGGGCTGCTGGTCACGGCCTTGGCCAGCCCGCGGCCGAAGCGGACTCCGAGGTCGCCCGCGATGGCGAAGTCGGCGCCCAGGAAGGCGCCCAGCTCGCCGACGAGACCGCTCCACACGGTGCCGAGCCGGGCGACCTGATAGCCGTTCTGACGCCAGCTCATGAGCGATGTGACCACCGCCGGGCTGCTCAGGGCGAGCAACCGCCCGATCTCGAATGCGACCCCGAGGGAGAGGTCTTCGCGCCCATCTGGGACCACGATGCGCAGCTGGTCGCTGGCGTGCGCAAGCGGGAGCCGGGGGGCCTCGGTGTCGGCCGGGTGTGCCAGGAGCGGCCCGCGGTACCAGCACCGGACCTGGTCGCCGAGCCGGGTGCGCTGGCCGAGCCCGACGTGCCCGGTCTCGACGATCTCGAGCGGCGGCCGGCCATCGAGCTGCTGCGGGGTGCGGTCCGGGTCGTCGGCATTGTCCCCGAACGGCCGGATGCCGGGCAGGGTGCCAAGCAACCCGTTATCGAGATCCTCCATGAGGGTCTGGAACGTCGTCTCGCCGGTGGACGTGAAGCTCCAGTGGATGAGCACCGGGAACCGGTAGGTCCGGTCGAACCGCCCGGCGGACACGTCGGCGATGCGGCCGAACGGCGCCGCCATCTCGACGTACACCGACTCGGCCGACTTCGCGCCGGCGAGATCCCACTGGTCCGCCCGCGTCTGCCCGATGGCGACCGGGTCCGGGCTGACCTTTGCCGCCGATACCTTGGCTACTGCCCCGGCGAGCGGCGCCGCGACGTCAGCGGAGATCCGCGTCTTCTGGTATGCCGGGTCGTTACCCATCTTGATGTGGTCGTACTCCGCGACCTTGATTGGCTGGTACTCCACCTCGATCAAGGGCAAGATCGTGCTGAGCTTCGCCGCCGGGGCCTCCGGGAGCAGGGCAGGGATCTGACCCTCGAGGTTGACGAGGCAGGCGAGGTACTTCACCGGCACCTCGTCACCCGCTGGGTCGCGGCCCGGCACCGGCAATCGGTTCGCGATGACAACCGCGAGGAACCCGTCGTCGTCACCCATCATCATCTCGGTGTCGGTGATGTCGACCTCGCGGGCGTGGACGAGCAGCGGCACATCCTTCTGGGTCGGGAAGATCTTGTCGATGACCGACTTGCGGACCGACAGGTAGCTGCCCTGCGGCACATCGGGGGCGCCGTCGAGGTGCACGCCCGGGGTGACGCATTCGGCCACCGGCCGGTTGAGGACGAGCTCGGCTTCGCCCTCGGCGATGACGACGAGGGCGAGCCACGGCATCTTGTCATCGCCGGTCCCGGCGTCCCGCTCCCAGGGCAGGGTGCGCCGCTTCATGACGATCTGCGGGAGCCGGCTGCCGTAGGAGCCCTCCGAGTTCGCCGGGGGGTATGTCGAGAGCACCTGGTCCGGCGGGAGCTGGTACCTCGGCGCGGTGACGTCGAGATGGGTCTGCAGGCCCGAGACGCTGAGGTCGGTGGCGTCGAGAGCGGACCCGTCGGAGGCGGTCGCGGAGAGCTGCTGGCTCGTGGTGAAGCGGTAGTGGCCGGCCTTGAGCGCGGGTGTGAGGTAGCTGTAAAGGAAGAACTGGCCCTCGCCGACAGTCATGGCACTGCCTCCCATGCGATCCGTACGCCCGGCCCAGCCGTGGCGAGCAACCGGGCCCCGACCCCGGACAAGCCACGCCGGGCGAGCAACTCGGCGGTCTCGGCCACCCCGGTTGTGCCCCCGAAGACCCCGGCGAGGGTCCAGGCGCTGCCCGGTGACACGGCGACCTGGACGGCCGCGGCGTCCGGGTCGGGCACGACCGGGTAGACAAGCACCGACACCGGCCCGAGGCTGACGGCGGTCGGGGCGAGTTCGGCACCCTTGGCGTCGGTCGCGACGCTCGCGCCGAGCAGGTGCAGGGACGTCGGGTCGAGCGAGGCCGGCTGGCCACCGGCCAGGGCGATGGCGACCGTCGTGACCGGGGTGGTGAACCGGGTCGTGATCCGCGCCGCCCCGGAGACGACCTCGGCGGCCGCCCCCCACGCTAGGACCGGTGACCCGCCGACGGCGTCGGCGATGATCGAGCACCCGGCCCCGACGGCGGCGTGCGTGCCGATCCGGGCGACCCGGCTGCGGCTGTGCCACCCCGGCAGCCCGTCTGGTGCGGCCGCCGAGCCGTCGGCGTGGACGACGACGACATCGGTCCCGGCCGGCACGGGAACGCCCGCGTCGGCGAGGTCCGCGTCCTGCCCGATGCCGCGCCCGGAAATCATCGTCACGCGGCCCCGGCCGGTGATCCGCAGGGTCGGCCGGGGCTCGGGGGCGACATCGATGGCCGCGTCGGGCAGGTGGAGCACGACCAGGTCCCCGCAGCGCAGCGCCTGCCCGGCAGCGTCGCTGGTGGGAGCGGCTGCTGGCTGCCGCTGCGGCCTGCCGCGGCGGGATCCACGCCCGGGGCGGGCCGGTGCCGGCGCCGGGCCGGCCAGGCCCGAGACAAGCCGGCCGAGGACCGGCGCCCCCACCCGTCCGCCGCCGGCCGACCGGGCCACGCCGGCGACGTCGGTGAACGGCGCCGGGGCGGACGCCACGACGGTCGTGCCGTCGGAGCGCACCGGTGCCGCGTTGCGCGTCAACGTGATCGGCAGCTGCACGCCGAGCCGGCCCCGGACCGAGTCGACGGTGGGGGCGAGCCGCCGCTTGACGGCCTTGCTGGCGACTGTCGTGACCTCCGGGCGGGGTGGTGCTCCCGCGCCGGAGGTGAGCAGGCCGGTGACGTACGGCGCGCGCGCCGGCCGCCCCTTCGCCGGCGGCACCGGGTCGAGCGTGGCCCGCTGCCCGTCGGTGCCGTTGCTCTTCGCGAGCCCGTCGGTCAGGGTGCCGAACAGCGGTGGGGCGACCCGCTCGCCGGCGTAGGCCGCTCGCGAGACCTCACTGCGGCGGCCCTGGTCGAGCAGGCCGGCGACCGTGCTTGCCGGCTGGCCGAACAACGACGTGGCCGCGATGTCCAGCGCCTCGTCGGCCGAGGCTGGCGCGATGACCGGCAGCGAGGCGGACACCTCCAAGAACTTCGCGCGCGACGGGCCGGTGGCCCGCAGCGGCAAGGCGCGGCGGCCTGCCTCGACGCGGTAGTAGTCGATCGGCGGGCCCTCGATCTTGCTGTCGATCCCCGCGACGAGGGTGATCGTCGTGCCGGCGTTGACGATGTCGCCGGTGGGAACGGGCTTGGCCGGCAGGTCAAGGGGCAGCGGCTTGCCCCACGCGCCGAGCGGGAACGACCCGCTGGCCAGCCGGGCCAGCGCCGGGTCGGGGTGGTCCGCGAGGAGGTTCTCGGCGAGCTTGGACAGCCGGGGCTCGGCGGCATAGGCCGACCCGCTCAGCCGGTCGAGCCGGATGACGAGCTTCGAGCCGAGCTGGTCGGCGCCCATCGGAAACAGGCCGAGGGCCGCCGGGCTGCCGTCCGACCGGACGACCGGCACGGCGACCAGCCGGGCCAGGCCGACGTCAAAGGTCACGGTCGGGACGGTCGTCACGAAGGTCAGCTCGAACTCGGCGAAGACCTGGAACGGCCGCTCCGGCGACCCGTCGGCGCTCGGGGCGCTCGTGTTGCCTCCGGTGGCCGCGGGGAGGGACCCCTTCCCGGCGATGGACGACAGCGCACGGGCGGACCCGTCCCCGGCGTCCTCCAGGTACTTCGCGACGAACTTCTGCCAGGTCAGCGTCTCCGGCGCGACCTTGTTCCGGCTGCCGAACGGGACGGTGAGCGAGCACGGCCCCACCTCGAATGTCGCCTCGCCCGCGAAGTCCGGGCCCCAGACCTTGACCTGGGCGCCGAGGCTGATGCTGATGCTGATCGTGCCGAACCAGCCGAGGTCGATGGTGACGCCGGCGGAGATCCGCACGTAGGCGAGGACCTCGAACCAGAACGGGTCGAAGTAGACGATGCCGTGGGCGCCGAAGGCCAGCCGGGCCCAGGCCCAGCCGAAGTCGGCGCTGACCTCGATGTCGACGCCGGCCATGAGGGCCTCGGACGTCAGCGCGAAGTACGACCCGCCCTTGACGCAGATCTCGTCGCTGACCTTCCAGGTCAGCCCGAGCCGGGGGACGTCAGGGTAGCCGTCCCGGTGGAAGCTCGGGTGGTAGCCGCCGATGGTCAGGACGAACTGGCCGGCCAGCGCGCCCTTCCACCAGGTCGCGATGGCGAACCCGCCGGTCAGCCGGACGTCGGAGTAGAGCAGCCACGAGTTGTCGGTGAGCTGGGCCTTGACGAGGAACAGCCCGTCCTTGGTCGAGAACCGGGCGAGCAGCGCGAGCTCGATGGACACCAGCGCCGCCTGGGGGCGCGGCAGGGCCATCCGGGCCAGGCCGAGCAGGTCGACCTCCAGCCCGTCGCCGACCGAGACCGCGAGGACGGCAATGCCGTCGACGAGGGCGAAGCAGGTGAACGAGATGCCGCCGGCGAACCAGAAGTTCCCGATCTGCGGCGGGAAGTAGGCCGCGAGGGCGCGCAGGTCGTCCATGGGGTTCGCCGACGGCTTCGCTGCCGGGTCGAGCGCCTTGATGAATGGGTAGTCGGCGAACTTCGCGATGCTATCCGGGACGATCATCGCCCGGTCGATGCCGAACCCGCCGCCGAGTCCGGTGACGAAGAACGCCGGCGGCCCGCCGATCGGCCCGTTGATCGCACCGAAGACGAAGAATGAGGCGCTGCCGTGGTCGTTGGTGTACCCGCCGAACACGGACAGCCCGTAGGTCGCAAAGTGAGCGCTGAGCATGCCGACATACGAGATGACGCCGGAATCCGGCGGGTCCTCGAACTTGAGCAGGCCGCCGGACAGGGACAATCCGGCCAGGTCGGCGGTGATCGCCAGCCCCATGAGGTCGACCGACCAGCTGGTGACCGACAGGACGTCGCCGCCGGTCCACTGGATGCCGAGCTGGTCGACGCTCGCGTTGAGGCCGAACAACGATACCGACCCGGTGAACAGCAGGGTGATCTGGGTCACCTGGCCGCCGGACTCGACGGTGTCCAGGCCGATCCGGTCGACGTAGAGCGGCCCGAGCTGGCGCTGGACGACGACCCACCACGGGCCGGGAGGGTCGCCGGCCCGCAGCGAGACCGTGACGCCGGTCGCAGGGTGTTTCTGCACGGCGAGGGACGGGCTGAACGACGGCCGGCTCGCCGGGCTCGCGGACTTGCCGGCGTCGTTCATCAGGGCGTTGGCGACGGCGTTGTTGCCACCGCCACCCGGCGCGACCGCGAGTCCGTCGAGGCGGATCCGGGCGCCGCCGCCGGCGCCGGCCGCGGTCGCCTCGCCGTACAGATGGAACGCGATGGCGTCGATGCTCACCGCCCCGAGATCGAGCAGCGGGCCGGCGGGCTTGCGGAAGCGCATGCCGATCCCGGCGATCGAGACCCCCGGCACGAGGTCAAGGGAGGCCACCGTGCCCTTGAGGACGAGGACGGTCAGCCCGGCCGGAACCGCCGGGTCGATCCACGACGCGTCGACCTCGAGGCTCACCTCGGTCTCGCCCTGGGCGAGGACGAAGCTCTTGCCCGGCACGAGGGACACCGACAGGCCGAGGTGCTTCTGGCCGCCGCCGGCGTCCTCGGCGGCCAGGGCGATGGTCACGGTGGAGTCAAGGGTGATCCCAAGGGGTGGCGCCGCCGTGGCGGCGTTCCACGCGAGCCGCTCGAGCCGGTGGAGCAGGGCTTCGGGGTCGAGCAGGTCGGTGACGAAGGCCGGGTCGATCGTCACGTCCCCGCCGGTGAAGACGACCTCCTGGAGCATCTGGACGGCCCGGCCGGGCAGGAGCGTCTTGAGGTTCCCGGCGAGCAGCCCCGAGGCGAGCTGCAGGGCCACGCCGACCAGCCGGAGGGCAACGGTGGCAGGGTCGGGCACCGGGGTTTCGGTGGCTCCGGACCGGGTGACGGCATACATCACCGGTGGCTGGGCGTCCAGGGTCCAGCGCAGCTCGACCGACTCGGCCGCGAGGTCGTCGAGCGCGACGCCGAGGCAGAGGAGGCGGGCGCTGGCCGACTGGCCGAAGCCGGCGCTGATCGAGACGAGCGGGCGCAGGGTGGCCGCGCCGATCGGGATGAGGGCCGGGCCGAGCCGGGCGTCGACGTGGATGCCGGCGGGGGTGAGCCGGATGCCGTCGACGACGAGCTGGGCGATGACCGGGTTGCCCAATGGGATGGCGCCACCGATGACGACCGCCGGGGTGCCGGTGCTGCCGTCGAAGGTCACGTGCACCCGGCCCCCGTCGCCGAACGCGAGCCGGGCCTGGTTCAGCCCGGGTGTGCTGACCACGACGACGCTCGCCGCTGGGTCGAGGGCGTCGGCGAGGGCGCCGAGCCCGGCGGTGGCCAGGGCGGGCAGCCGGGCCACGAGCGCCGCTCCCGGGTCGGCCGCGAACGTCGTGATCTTCGGCGTCGTGAAGTGGCCGGCGTCGAGCAGGCCAAGGGCGGTGCCGAGCTCGAAGAGCGCCGCGCCGACGTCCTTGACCAGTGACGACCCGGCATCGGAACGATGCCCGGCGAGCGCGTCGAGGACGGTCGGGAGGATCGACTCCGCGGCGCTGATGAGAGCGTCGCCGACGCCGGACCCGCCGGGGTAGAGCTGGATTGGCGACGCCGGAGGCGGCAGGAGCAGCTCGAGGGTGAGCGCCGGGGCGACCCGCAGCCGCAGGCCCCGGCCGTCGACGGTCGCCGAGGCGTCGAAGACCGCCTGGGGCGGGCTGGCGCCTGCCGCGCTGAGCCCGACGGACAGGCCGCCGCTGAGGTCGACGGCGACGTCCCGGCCGTCGACCGTCGCGGTGAGGTGGAGGTCGGCGACGAGTTCGAGCCGCCCGCCTGCGGCCGAGTAGTTCACGGTGAGGATATCGGCGAGCGGCCAGCCGGGGTCGGCGCCCCGGGCGGGCGCGGCGACCTGGGCGAGCGCGTCGAGCAGCGCCACGGTGGCACCGGCCGGGTCGGAGCGCACCCGCAACCAGGCCCCCGGGTCAGCGAACAGCCCGACCGGCAAGATGACCCGCCGCAGCTGTCCGGGCGCGGGTGCGGTGAGCAGCCCGAGGGCGTCCAGGCCCGCGTCGAGCGCGGTGCGGCCGGCGCCGGTTGCGCGGTCCCGGCATACCGTCCCCAGGGCCTGCGCGAGGGCGGCGGGCACGACGCGGATGAGCAGCTCGCTCACGCCGGCGAGGTCGGCGGTGGGGTAAAGCGCGATGGTCTGGTCGGCCCCCGCGCCCGGCGCCCGGGTGCGCAGGTCGACGCGGGCGCCACCGGTGCCGAACGCCGTGGCGAGGGCGAGCCCGCCAGCCATGGGGTCGACGGCGCCAAAGGACACGGTGCCGGCCACGCCAGCAGGCGAGGCGGTGATCGCCACGTCCACCGGCGGCATGCCGTCGGCGCTGACCGTGGCGTCCGCGGAGAGGGTCGCGGCCGCGAGGTCGATGGTCACGTGCGCGTCGCCGACGGTGACGGTGACGGCGGTACGCGGCGGTGATCCGGGGGCCGGCGGCGCCTCGCCCAGCAGGGTGCGGATGGCGGCCGCGACGTCCCCCGGTGCCGCCGCTACTGCACCGCGGAGTGTCGCCGCCGGGTCAAAGAGCAGCCGGTCGAGGCTGTCGGGGTCAAGCCCGCCGGCGCGGATCAGCCCAAGCGACTGGAGCAGCGCGACGACTTCGGGTGCGGCCGTGCCGAGCCGGGCGATGACCTCGCCGAGCAAAACCTTGATCTCGGGGAGCGCGGTGGTGGACCCGCCGGCGCCGTCGGCGCGGACCACCCACCGTTCCCTGGCCGCCGTGAACGCCGTCGCGTCGTGGAGGACGACTTCGGCGTCGCCCGCGGTGCCGTCGAGCGGGATGGTGACCCGCACCTCCATCCACCGGGTTTCCAGGTCATGCTGAGCAGCGCCCGGACCGCCGACGAGCCACCCGTCGGCAACGCCGAGCCGCAGGGTGGCGACGACCGACCGGACTGTCTCGAGGGTGGGCACCGGCGAGTGCCGGGCGAGCCGGAGCAGGTCGAGCGCGCCGCCCAGGCCGACGATGATCCCGCCGAGGTCGGCATCGAGTACCGGCACGTCGACCCCAAGGTGCAGCTCCTGGACCGGCTGGGGGGGCGCCGCCTCCGCGGGGATCATCGAGCGGACGCCCTGAGCTACCAGGGCGGCGATCGCGGCGCGCACGTCGTCGTCGGCAACGGCACCGCTCACCGCCAGAAGCTCCAGGCCCGGGCGGAGGGTCTCGGCACCCGCCGACGGCAGGTCCGCCGGGTCGAGCAGGGTGGCGGCCCGGGTGGCCAGCGCCGCACCGCGCTGCAGCGGTGAGCACTGAAGGGCCATGACGTCGTCCGGCCAGGTCTGCAGGTCGGCGGGCACGAGCGAGGCAAGCAGCCGCGCAGCATCGCTCCCGAGCCCGGTCTGGGTGCCGGCCAGCGACACCGTGCTCCACGGCATGCCGACCGTGACGACGGCGGTCACCTGCGGGGACGCCGCCGCGGCCCGCAGAGCGGCGGCGCCGGCTGGTCCGTACCCCACGACGACGATGTCGGCGGTCCGGCCGGCCAGGGCGGCGACGATGCGGTCGGCCTGGAGCTGGACCCCGGCCGGGGCGCCGGGCACGCGCAGGAACCATGTGCCGTCGGCGGTGGCGGGAACCGTGCTGGCGGCCGGCCCCGCAGAGGCGTCGAGGTACGACCCGCCAGGGACCCCGCGATCCCACGTCGCCTCGACGCCGACGTGGACCACCGCGCCGGGCGCTGCGGCGAGCCCATCGAGCACCCCGTTGCCGCTCCGCCCGGCGGCGACGAGCTCGGCATAGGAGAACCCGTCGAAGACGCTGGCGGTGACTCCGTTGGGCAGGGTCAGCGCCGGGCCGGTGACGCCGTCGGTGCCGGCCCACCGGCTGACGAGGGCCTCGAGACCGCCGGCGAGATGGGTGCGCGCGACGAGCTTGTCGGCGAGCCCGGGCACCGAGGTCGCAGCGTACTGGAGGGACGTGACGACGTCGGTCATGTCGGGCGGTTCGCCCGACTCGAGCCGGTCGAGATACTGGCCGACTCCGCCGATGACCGACAGGTCGATCACCTGGCAGCCGGGGACGGTCCATGCGGTGAGCCCCGGTGCCTGCGGGTTTCCGGCGACCGGGCAGCGATAGGGCAGCTCCGGCTGGCCTTGGCCGAGCGGTCCGGTGAGGTTGCCCCCGCTGAGCAGCATGGCGACCGGCCCGAGCGCGGCTCGCAGGTGCCAGCAGTCCAGGGCGAGCGCGGCGGCCCACGTCGTGAGGGCCGCCGCGGGGTCGGCGACGAGGGCCGCAAGCTCCAGCCGGGCGCCAGTGCCGCGCCAGCCGAGGACGTCGAGCACGAGGTCGATGACCGGGCTGCCGATCCGGGCGAGGAGGGTCGCCAGGAGCGTCTCGACGTCGGCCCAGTCGGGCGCGAAGGTCACCGACCCGTCGGCTGTGATGGCCGGCAGCGGTATGCCGATGCGCAGGTCCCCGGCCGGGTCCGGCACCACGAGGTGCGCGCCGGAGGCGTCGAACGCCACGGTGAGCCCTCGCCGCGGGGCCCAGACAAGCTCGACGGCCAGCGCGGTGACCTCGAGGTATGCCTCGCCCAGGTCGAGCCGGGCTGGGTCCGTTCCGCTCGGGGCGAGCGCGAGGCGGCCGATGACGCTGCTGGTCAGCGACACGTGACCGGCGGCGAGATCGACGTCGAGTAGGACCAGCCGGCCCGAGAGTCTCGCGGTGAGGTCGGTGAGGACCGGCGTGGACACCGCGGCGGAGAGGGCGACGAGCAGGTGCGTGTCGGCTCGCCATACGAGCAGATCGACACCCGTGACGAGATCCACCGCCCAGGGGGCGGCCGCGGTGCCATCCCCGTCCACGGGCACCGCGGCAGCCGACGTGAGCAACGCGCGCAGCGAGCCGAGAACCGACGCCGTGGCGCCGGCGTCGGCGGCGAGGTCGTTCCAGTAACCCCGGACCGCGCCGAGGGGGTCGGCGACCAGGGTGGCCGCGCTGATGGCGGTGACCCCGGCCGGCGGGGTGACGCCGAGCAGTGCCGCGAGGAGGTCGCCGGCCTGGCCGAGGCGCGAGAGGGCTTGCGCAAGAGCGTCGTCGATGACCGACTCGGCCGCGTCGAGGGCGGCCTGCGGGGTGGACAGGTCCAGCACGTCGTGGTGGGCGCCGCCGACGACGTCGACGTCGTGCAGGGTGAGGGTAAACGCGGGCTTGCCGTGCGGGTCGAGGGCGACGCCGGTGTGCACCGAGCCGACGTGCGGGGTGCCGGTGAGCAGGTCGGTGCCGCCCGCGTCGGCGCCGAAGACCGCCTCGACCGACGCCGCGGGCACAGCCTGAACCGAGCCGGTGCCGGTGTCGATGCGCATCAGGTCGACGGCCAGGGCGGCCTCGACGCCGGGGCGGGTGCCATAGGACACCTCGACCCACGGCACGAGCACCGAGTGGCCCGTGGTGCCGGGCGTGACCCGCAGGCCGCCGGTGATGTGGGCACCGCCGATGCTCTTCTGGACGGCATCGCGGGCCGGCAGTGGCGTGCCGTTGACGAGCTTGGCAAGCTCTCCGAGCCAGGCGTCCCGTGCGGGGTCGCTCGCGAGCACCTGCTCGATCCACCCGACGAGTGCGGAGACGCCTTGGGCCGGCAGGTCGGCCAGGGGCAGGGCGGGCAGGTTCGGCACGTCGCGCAGCCCGAACAGGCCGGCCAGCGCGACGGTGACCCCGAGCGCGGGGTCGGACAGGTCGAGGGTGTCGAGCTGGGCCCGGAGCAGGCCAGTGACGAACTCGAAGACGTCCGCGCCGAGGTCGCTGGTGCCGTCGGCGACGAGGCTGCGCGTCGTCGGAGCGGTCGAGCCGGGCAGTTGGAGGTCGACGAGGTCGAGCCGGAAGGCCAGATCGTCGTCGGCGCTCGTAGGTATGCCGATCGTCGCGTTGGCGCCGCGCAGGAACGCCTGACCGGGTGCCGGGGCGCCGTCCTCGAAGACCGCTTCGACGCTGATGTCGACGCGGCCACCGGGCCGGCCGAGGAGGAGCCACCGTGGGGCCGTTCCGCCGGTTGGGCGGCTGTCGGAGCCGCCAGCGGGAACGTGGACGATCGGTACGTGGACCGTGGTCTTCGCGCACGGCGCAGTCGTGCCGGTCGAGTGCTCGAGACCGACACCGGCCCGCACGACTCCTGGGAGGGCTTCGATGACCGCATAGATCGTCACGTTGGGGGAGGTCTCGTGGAACAGCGGCACCCACCGCTGGGTGCCCTCGGTGCGACCGTCCGGCGGTCCGAGAATCTCGTCTACGAAGCTCTCCAGCGCCTCCCGCTGGGAGTCGTCGGACAGGACGTCGCGCAGGCCATGCGCGTTGCCGGGGCCGCCCACAGGGTCGGAGAACCACGCGGTGTTCGTGCCGGACGCCGTCGTGAGGCCGATCGCCCGGGACAGCTGGCCGAACGAGTCGAGACCGGACTCGGTGAGCTGCATGCGTCACCCGCCGATCCGGGACAGGTCGTTGCGGGCCATGGGGGTGATGACGAGCAGTTCAGGGGCGGCGGCGACGCTGCCCGGGATGAGAGGCCGGCCCTGGGAGTCCTTGCCGACCCCGGCACACAGTCGGGAGGCAAGCTCGAGCAGCGCCTCCCAGGCGAAGGCGGTGATCGCCTCCGACCACAGGTCAGCGATGAGGTCTGGGGCGCCGACCCGCTCGAACGTAGACATGACCAGGCCGGACGGGCTGTCGACGCGGCCGACGCCGAGCGCGGCCGTGGCCACGGCCGGGGCCGGGAGCTCGTCGCAGTGCACCGCCACCCCGATGGACACCAGCCCCGTCGTGCAGGTCAGGGTGATGCTGCCGGCGTCGACGAACAGCTCGGAGCCACCCTGCTGCCAGACCAGGTCAAGTGAGGCACCGGCCGGGATATCGGCGACGAACCGGATGATCCCGCGCAGCAGCCGCTGCGCGTCGCCCTGCGGGATGCGCAACGGCGCGCTGGCCAGGGCCCCGGTCTTGACCGGGCGAGGCACGACCGAGAACCAGCTCGGGTCCCGAACTGCCACCCCGATGACGGTCTTGCTCGATGCAGCGGCCATGCGAGCCTCCATCGCCCCAGCCCATACCGCGCACTGGCCCCCGAATCACCGGCGCGCAGGAATACCGGGCACCGCCGATGAACCTGACCACGCGCCCGGCCCGGCATGATTCCCGGCCCCGGAAAGCGAAATCCGCCAAGAAGCCAGGTGAAGCTGTTGAGAATGCAGCGTTTGCGCTGACCGCCGCCCTGACCATTGTCACGTACCAGCGCACCGCTCCCCTGGATCGGCACGACCCAGGCCCGCTCAAGAAGCGCCATCGCTGACAGCAGCCGTCGTGGCGGACCGTCGCCACTCGCGGCGGGTCCCTACCGAGAACGTCAGCATGAGGGCAAACGCCACAACAACGATCGCCCACTCCAGCCAGCCACTGCCCTGATCAGGATCAACCCGCAAGACAATCTCGATCCAGTCAGGCCAGGCCAGCGTGACGGCGAATAGAGCAGCGCTGACCGCTGCGACTGCCAGCCTGACCCAGAACCCGGAGCCAATGTGGCGCAAACCAAATCCGCGCTGACCCAAAGGCCGTAACCCAGTCATCCCCGCAGTCCCCCCGGACGCACGAATCCCGATCCACTCACAGTCTCACACGCCTATAAAGGAGTCAACCATTTCTAATGTAAAGGTAAAGAGCCCCAGAGTGCCCCAGCCTGCTGTCCTTTGTCACGGACCGCGCCAGGCCAGCGACCGGACTGGCCAGCCTCTCGTCAGCGCCCGCCGCCGGGCGGGCTGGCCGCCACTTGTCAGCGCCGCTGCCAGCGAGCTGGCCGGGACCGGTCAGCCCGGCCCGCCACAGCTGTCCGATCCCGGCAAGGCGCTGCCCTATGTGCGGTCGTCGGTGCTGAACGGCTGCCGCTCGCAGCTGCGCCGGCACCGCCGGGCCCCGGCCGGGCTGGCCGCCGCCGGGCTGGCGGACGCGGCGCTCCCCGTGGTTTCCGCGGAATCCGCCGTGCTGTCCGCGGAGCAGCGCCGTTCGGTCCTGCGAGCGCTCCGGCAGCTGCCCCCCGGCGCTGCCGGCCGATGCGGCCCTCGAGGGCCTCGCGCTCACCCCGGATGGCCGCCAGCTCGCGGTGGCCACCCGGTCCGGAGGGCCCCAGGGCGGCCCGGAGATCCAGGTGGACACGCTGGCCACGGGGGCCCAGCGCGTCTGGACCTGGCCGGGCGCCCAGCCGGTCGAGGTGAGCCTGGGGGGCACCGGCTCGGCGCTGTCCTGGGCGGCGGACGACAGGACGCTGGCCTTTGGGCGGCTGATCGACGGCCGGTACAAGGTCCGGCTGCTGGACACCGCCGCGCCGGGTCACAGCCTGGCGGCCAGCCGACCAGCGCTGAGCGTGAACTGGTCGGGCCGCGACAACAGACGCCGGTTCAGCCACAGCCGGGCGGTCAACAATACCGACGCGTTCGGCGCGCTGCTCACGCCGGACGGCAGCAAGATCGTCGTCGCCACGGTCACCCAGTCCTTCCACCCGCTGACCTCGGAATTCGCCTTCACCGAATTCTCCGCGCGGACCGGGAAGGTGGTCGCGGTGCTCGGCCGGTGGTGGTTCACCCGGCGGTGGCCAGAGCAGGAGCAGGCCGTGCTGTGGACGAACGCGGACGGCAGCACGCTGCTCGTGCTGGCCCACCGGCCCGGCGTGACCCTCAGCCCGACCTCCCCTGGCCCGGGAGCCTTCTTCCCCGTGCAGTTCGGCGTGCTGCGCGGTAACGCCTTCGCGCCGCTGCCCGGCCAGCACCACCTTGGCCAGCTGAGCACATTCCCGGCCTGGTAGCGGCCGCAGTGCAGGCCCAGGACGGCGGCCCGGGCCCGCGCCACGCGACACTGGGCGGATGAGCGAGACGCTGATCGGGCTGCTGCATCCCGGTGAGATGGGCGCGGCGGTGGCCGGCTGCCTGACCGGCCGCGGGTACCAGGTGCTCTGGGTGCCGGCCGGGCGCAGCCCGGCCACGGCGGCCCGCGCGGCTGCGGCCGGGCTGACCGCGGCGGCCGGGCCGGACGCCGCGGGCCAGGCCGCCGACCTGGCCCGCCGGGCGGCCATCATCGTGTCCATCTGCCCGCCGCACGCCGCGCTGCCGGTCGCCCGCGCGGTGGCGGCCGCCGCCTTCACCGGGATCTATGTGGACGCCAACGCGGTCTCCCCCGGCACCGCCCGCGAGGTGGCGGCGGCCATCGAGTCAGCCGGGGCCAGCTATGTGGACGGCGGGATCATCGGGTCACCGCCGGGCCCGGCCGGCAGCACCCGGCTGTACCTGTCCGGACCGCACGCCGGGCCGGTCGCGGCCCTGTTCGCGGGCACCGCGCTGGAACCCCGGGTGATCGGGGAGCGCGGGCTGACCGCGGCGTCCGCAGTGAAG
>Ga0207664_10000465_pt1 | contig 28748 bp, 22 predicted proteins | sample LARL83metaG_FD_184349 | JGI IMG/M metagenome (GOLD analysis project Ga0207664, IMG submission 184349) | Corn, switchgrass and miscanthus rhizosphere microbial communities from Kellogg Biological Station, Michigan, USA - LAR L8-3 metaG... | ecosystem: Host-associated > Plants > Roots >... | reverse complement strand
CGCCTTTCAGCGTGGAGACGGTGTGCGCCTCCTGGAACTCGCTCATGTTGATGGTGATGATGTTCTGCTCGCCGCCGTACAGCGCATCGGCCAGCGCCAAGGCGGTCTCGGTCTTGCCGACTCCGGAAGTGCCGGCCAGCATGAACACGCCGATCGGCTTGTTCGGATCGACCAGGCCGGCGCGCGAGGTCTGGATGCGCTTGGCGATCATCTCCATCGCGTGGTCCTGGCCGATGACGCGCGCGCCCATCAGCTTGGCCAGGTTCATCACGGTCTCGACTTCGCTCTTGACCATGCGCCCTACGGGAATGCCGGTCCAGTCCGACACCACCGAACCCACGGCCTGCTGATCCACCGAGGCCAGGATCAGCGGCTGCTCGCCTTGCAGCTCGGACAGCTGCGTCTGCAAACCCTTCAGCTCTTCCAGCGCCGCCGCGCGCTCGGCGCCATCGAGCGCGGCCTTGCCTTCGGGTTGCGTGCTTGCATCAGCCTGCTGGTTGGCCGATTCCTCCAGCGTGCTGCCGGTGCCTTCGACCGGCGCGCTCGATCCGCGCAGCTTCGAGCGGATGTCGAGGATCTTCTCGACCAGATCTTTCTCGGTAATCCAGTTCGCCTCCAGCGTTTCCAGACGGGCCTTCTGCGCCGCCAGTTTTTCCGTGGCGGCCTCTTCCCTTGCAGCCACTTCGACGCCGACATTCTTCTCGCGGCTGATGATGCCCAGCTCGGTTTCCAGCGCCTGGATGCGCTTGCGGGTGTCGTCGACCTCCGCCGGCACCGCATGCTGGCTGATCGCCACGCGTGCGCAGGCGGTGTCGAGCAGGCTCACGGATTTGTCCGGCAGCTGCCGCGCCGGGATGTAGCGATGCGACAGCTTCACCGCGGCCTCCAGCGCCTCATCCAGGATTTGCACCTTGTGGTGCTTCTCCATCACGCTGGCGACCCCGCGCATCATCAGGATCGCTTTTTCTTCGCTGGGTTCGTCGATCTGCACGGTCTGAAAGCGGCGGGTCAACGCCGGATCCTTCTCGATGTGTTTCTTGTACTCGGCCCAGGTGGTGGCGCCGATGGTGCGCAGGTTGCCGCGCGCCAGCGCCGGCTTGAGCAGGTTTGCCGCGTCGCCCGTACCGGCCGCGCCGCCTGCGCCGACCAGGGTGTGCGCCTCGTCGATGAACAGGATGATCGGCCGGGTCGACGACTGCACTTCCTCGATCACCTGCTTCAGGCGGTTCTCGAACTCGCCCTTCATGCTGGCGCCGGCCTGCAGCAGGCCCACGTCGAGCACGCGCAGTTGCACGTCCTTCAGCGGCGGCGGCACGTCGCCGATGGCGATGCGCATGGCAAAGCCCTCGATCACCGCAGTCTTGCCCACGCCGGCTTCGCCGACCAGCATCGGGTTGTTCTGGCGACGGCGCATCAGGATGTCGACCAGCTGGCGGATCTCGTCGTCGCGGCCGACGATCGGATCCATCTTGCCGCTGCGCGCCTGTTCGGTGAGATCGATGGTGAACTGCGCCAGTGCCTCCTGCTTGCCCATCTGCGCCGGCGACATCGCGCCGCTGGCTTCGCCGGGCGCGCTGCCTCCGCCCATGCGGAAACCGTCGTTCGCATGCTGCCCGTCTTCCGGCGATCCGGCGACGACCTCGGCGAATTTCTCCATCAGCGCTTCGGGCTTGATCTTGTCGAATTCGGCCGAGATGTTCACCAGCGCGTTGCGCAGATTGCGCGTACGCATGCATCCCACGATCAGATAGCCGGTGCGAACCTGCGCTTCGCCGAACATGAGGGTGGCGAACACCCAGCCGCGCTCCACCGCTTCCTCGACATTGCTGGACAGGTCGGAAATGGAAGAGGAGCCGCGCGGCAGGCGATCCAGCGCATCGGTAATGTCGCGCGCCAGGTTCGACGGGTTGAGGTTGAACTGCTTGATGATGCGGTGCAGGTCGGAGTCCTGCAGCTGCAGGATCTGGTGGATCCAGTGCACCAGTTCCACGTACGGATTTCCGCGCAGCTTGCAGAAGACGGTAGCGCTTTCGATGCCCCGGAAAGCCAGTTTGTTGAGCTTTCCGAACAGGGCGCCGCGACTGATCTCGGCCATGGTTGTTGATCCTTCTTGAGGTAGTTGTCGATCCAGTTGTCTTGATGCGAAGTCGATCCGGTATCGCGAATTCTTTCCCCAGCTCCACCACCGTGCTGCAGCGCGCCCGATTAGCCCACCGGCTTCAACACGACGTCGTCGACGTCGGCGCTGCGTTGCGGCTGTCCCATCCAGGTGGTCAGGCCCATCCGGCCGTTCTGGCCCAGCCGGGTCGTCGGCACGTCATCCTTTTTCAGCACCAGCTGGACGTCCCACGCCTTTTCTTCGCCGACGTAGGTTTTCACCGCAGCCACCAGCTGGCTGAGCGCCTTTCCGCCCGGCAGAAAATTGTTGAACTCCGCGCGGCTAAGCGGCCCCAGCCGCAATCGAAAACGCTGCTGGCTGCCCCATACGTATTCGCCGGTGACCGCGGTGAGCCCGAGGGCAGCCACCTCGGCGGAACCGCCGAGCCGAAGGTGCGACGAGGACGGCAAGCGCATCCATTCGGCGACAAACTCCACCACGCCTACGGGAATGCGGAAGAACCGCTCTATCAAACCCTTGAGGCCTTCAGCATTGCGGGTCTGCTGCAGCAGGCGGCCGGCAAAAAAGCGCTTGAACTGGTCGGGCAGCGCATCGCGGTCGTCGAGGTCTGGCGTGGCCAGGCCCACCATGGCGCCCATGTACAGGCGGAAGCGGTCCTCGGCCGGGCGGTCCAGATGCACCGTCGGCTGCGAGTCAGCCCAGGCCCGATAGAACAGGCTCATCATTCGGTGATGGAAGATATTGGCGAATGCGCCGAAGGTGCCATCCTTCGCATTGATCTGGCGATCCATGGCGTATTCGGTGAGGTGCAACGGCAGCGGCGCGTTGGGCCCGAACAAGCCGAAGAACAACCCATGCAGGCGCGCAGGCTTGCCGGCGCCACCTGGCTGATAACTGTCGACCGTTTTCGGAGCGAACGAGAGCGAAGGGGTCTGGCAAAGGCGCACGAAATCATCCGCGGCCTTGGCCGAATGCCCCAGTCGCGGCCGCTCGGGAAACGCGCACTCGAGCCTGCGGGCGGCTTCGAAAAACTCGAACGCCTCCGGGTGGTCGCGCAGCGCGTTTTCCAGCGCTACAGCGTCTGCCGTGTTCCCAGCCGGGCGGGCCATCGGGCGACCTCGTTGCGTTCCAGTGTGCGCAGAACGGTTTCTGTGAAGGAATTGATGGATACGTATCGCGTGAAGAACTGCTGCATCACCGCGCCCAGCAAAAAGGAGCCGGTGCCTTCGAACGCGCCGTCGTCGCAGGTAAGCGTGATCTCCAGCCCGCGGCCGAAGGTGATCGGGCCCGGTACGGGAACGCGGCGCACGATGGGTTGCGAGCTGACGGCCTTGACGCCTTCGATCTGGCGCAAGGCAGCCGAGTCGAATTCGTCGCAATACAGCGTCAACATCTCGCGCAGCGCTGAGGCGCCTTCGCCGCTGTTGTTTTCGAGCAGCGACACATAGTTCAGCTGCAGGTGGCTGAGCAGCCGCCATGCGGTTTCACCGGTGGCTACCGACGCCCGCGGCTTGGTCGGTCCGGCAACGCAACGGATGGCCTCGACCGGCGCGCCGGTCTCCAGCGTGAAATCGGTTTTGGACTTGCCGACCGGCATCTGCAGCGGCAGGTCGCGATTGGTGCACATCAGTTGCATGCCGAGCTGGCGCAACTGCGTGGAGTACGGAGCTTCGTTGGAGTCCACCAGGGCGATGAACATTTCATTGCCGATGTAACTGGAGCGCGCGCCCTGACGTTTCTGCCGGGACGAAATCAGCCGGGGCTCGCGCCGAACGGTGTAGTAAGCGGAGTGCTGGCTGTGCCAGGTGCGCTCGTCGCAACCGTAAAACGGCAGGAAGCGCTGCTCCGGCTCCTGTTTGTCGCCGAAGCCCTCCACGTTGCCGATGCTGTGGATCTCGAAATCCATCGGCCGCGTGCGGTCGGCGACGATGTGGTATTCGGCCTTGCCTTGCTGCAGATGAATGCGGTCGGCACGGCGCGGGAACAGGTTGATGGCCGGCGTGCAGAACAGGCGGAAATTGTTCACGTCGATCGCATTGTGCAAACTCGCCACGCTGCGATCGAGCAGCACCACGATCTCGAATTCGCTGCCCTTTGAGCGTGCCAGCACCGACTTCAAGCCGGTGAATTCGGCAAACAGGAACCGCTCGGGGCAGGCGAAATATTCCTGCAGCAAGCGATAGCCGCTGAACGAACGGCCGCTGTAGGGAATCAGGGCCTCGTCTTCGTCGAAGCCCTTGCGGTGGATGTGCGTGGCGTCGAAGCTCTGGCTGATCTCGCCGTTCGCTCCTTGCGCCCGCACGATGAAGCTCACCGCGTTGCCAAGCAACTGCTCGTACAACCGCTTGGGCAGCTCGTCCGCGCCGGCGATGAATACCGGCAGGCTGTCGAGCGCGAGCATGTTCGCCTGCGCACCCGCGGTCACCCGGAACTTCAGCCGAAGGCCGGCGCGCACCGGCTTGCCTGCGGGCAACGTCACCCCGGTCGCCGCGATCGCCGCGGGCGTCTCGAAGTATTTCGCATCGACAAGCTCAAGCGGCCACAAGGTCACGTCGTGGGCAGTGCGGTACTCGCAAGCGGTTCGATCATCCTTTCCGATGAGGCTGCGCAATGCCGTGTGGCGGGCCACCGTGTGCCCGGCGAGCAGGCCGCTTTCTTTGAGGTCCGGCTGCATCTGCACGACGGCCATCGACGGTATCGGCGCCAGGTAATGCGGATAGATCATCTCCAGCAAATGCTGGGTGAACACCGGGTACTGCGCATCCAGCTTGAGCTGGACACGCGCCGCCAGGAACGCGAAGCCTTCCAGCAGGCGCTCCACGTACGGATCGGCGCATTCGAAGCCTTCCAGTCCCAAGCGGCCGGCGATCTTCGGATACTCCCGCGCAAACTCGCCGCCCATTTCACGGACGTGCTGCAGTTCCCGGTTGTAATAGCGCAGCAGGCGTGGGTCCATGGGATCAGCCGAAGCCCTCCGATACCTTGAAGTTGCCGGTCTCCAGATCGACCTCGGTTTTCAGGTAGAGATTGAGTGGTATCGGCTGCGCCCACATTTCCGATTCGATGTTGAACATCAATGCCTGCCGATCCATCTGCGCCGCTTTTGCAATCGCCGTGACGCGCAGCGTATTGGCGGTGAGCCGGGGCTCGAACGCGAGCACGGCCTCCCTGACCTGACGCTGCAGGACGTCGGAATTGATGCCGGACAACGCCACTCCGGTGAGGTCGGGAATCCCGAAATTGAGTACCGAACGGGCCACTTCCGGGTAATCGTCCAGATCGATGTCCACGCCCAGGTTCACGCAATTCAACAGCCAGGAGATGTCGCGTGTAACGCAATCGCGCAACCGCGTAGCCGAGATCACGCGCTTCTCGCGGCTTTCCTCGAGCTTGCCTGGCTCGTCGTCGGTAAGCCGATCGAGCAGCGAAGGCTGAAGTCTTTCCTGGGTAGTCAATTCAGCCATGGCGTGACCGCTCCGTCAGTGGGCGTCGAACGTGATCAGCCGGGCGTCAAGCAAGGCATGGTCGTCCCTGTCGGTCGCCAGCATCCGTTGGCCAAGGCCCACCTGGACGTCTGCTCCGGCATCGATCCATTCCGTCTTGCGTGCCAGCACAAGCTCATGGTCGTCGGATCGCTCGGAGCCCGGATAGCGCGCGGGAATGAATCCGATCGCCTTGCCGCCATTGGTCCAGGTCACTTCCGCAGGTACCCAGATCTTGTCGCGCAGGTCGGTCGGCGCCTCGAATTTCAATTCGCGCAAACGCGAAAACGGTACCCAGGAATAACCGCCGTTCACGACGATCTCGAGGCAGGGGCCCAGCCGGGGATCCGCATCGGCAATCCATTCGAACGGCACGCCGTCGATGTTTCCACTCACGGCAGGAGCCTGCTCGAACGCCTGGCTGCGCAAGTCGGCAGCCTCCTCGTGGCGCCCGTCTGCGGTCAATTTGAGCGCCTGCAGCAACAACGCCAGCCATTGCTCGGGCTCGCCGATGATCACTGGCAGGCGCTTTCCGGCGAAGACCTCGATGCGGACCTGTTCGCCTTTCAGTGCCTCGGTGTATGCACCGACCAGCATGGCATTGAGCGGTTCCAGCTCGCCGCTGACATTCAACTGGTTCTGTGCCCGCTCCCATTGTCCAAGCAGAGCCAGCAACTGGAATAAAAAAACCCGACGCTTGGCATCCGCCGGGTTGTTGCGCACTTCGGCTGTAAGCAGCTGCAGTGCCTCGTCTGGTCGGCCTTCTTTGAGTTTGTTCTCGGGTGTCATCTCGTCTCTCGGAAGCCAACCATGGGTATGCCAATGACATGCCCGAACAAGGAACACCTGGGCCAGGAGACTTCCGACAGGCGGTCAGGCGCGCGCCGTCACGCCGGGTCGAACCCATGCGTGACGTACGCGCTGCGAGAACAGCTTGTCGGCCTCCTGAGACCAGGCTACAAGCGCATACGGCGAGCGACGGATCAGCTCGCCTTGACTTCCTCGACGCTGTAACCCACGGTGCCCGCCGAAGCCACGGCACCCTTGTCGTCCTGCTTGAAGTATTCGATGTCGAACTTCGCGAAGCTCAGCGAAACGTTCTCGGTGAGCATGTCTTCGCCGCCGGAGCCGCCCGTGGAGTAGCTGGTGACCATCGCGCTGGTGAGCTTGATGGTGAAGTAGTCTTCCTGCTTGCCGCCGGCCTTCGAAATGAACAGCGTCACGGTGGTGATGTGTGCACCGGTCACGAGAGCCTTGATGAAAGCCGTGGAGCTCTTGTCGATGTACTTGGTGATGCTGATGTCCTGCACGTTGGCCTTGCCGGCGCCGCCGCCGGTGCCATGACCGAACGAACCGCTCTGCGACAGGCCCCAGGACCAGGCGAGAAGCTGGATCTGGTCCTTGTGCTTTTCATGCTTGGATTCGCCGGTGAAGGTGACGCTGCCGCCTTCCAGTTTCAGGTGCATGTCTAATGCCATGAGTATTCTCCTTGTCTGTTGGATTAGTTGAGCCTGGCGGCGCGCGTGCATCGCGGGCCTGCCAGGCGATAACGGGTGTTGCACCTACGTTGGAACCAGAACATCCGCGTGAGCCGGATCAGCTCTTGGCAGCGGACGGCAAGCGGGAAACCAGCCTCAGGGAAACGGTCAAACCTTCCAGTTGATAATGCGGCTTGAGGAAGAACTTGGACGTGTAATATCCCGGAGCCCCTTCCACCTCTTCCACCACGACTTCCGCTGCGGACAACGGCTTGCGCGCCTTGGTCTCTTCGCTGGAGTTGGCCGGATCGCCGTCGACGTACTGGTTGATCCAGGAAGCCAGCCAGCGCTCCATCGCGTCGCGGTCCTTGAACGAGCCGATCTTGTCGCGCACGATGCACTTCAGATAGTGCGCAAAACGGCAGCACGCGAACATGTACGGCAGCCGCGCACCAAGGGCCGCATTGGCGGTGGCGTCCGGGTCGTCGTATTCCTCCGGCTTGGCCAGCGACTGCGCGCTGATGAAGGCCGCCATGTCCGAGTTCTTGCGATGCACCAGCGGCATCATGCCCATCTTGTCGAGCTCGGCCGAGCGCCGGTCGGTGATGGCGATCTCGGTGGGGCACTTCATGTCCACGCCGCCATCGTCGGTCGGGAAGGTGTGGGCCGGCAGGCCTTCCACCGCACCGCCGGACTCGATGCCACGGATACGCGAGCACCAGCCGTACATCTTGAATGAGCGGTTGATGTTCACCGCCATCGCGTAAGCGGCGTTCTGCCAGGTGTACTTGGACGAATCCGCACCGGCGGTGTCTTCCTCGAAGTTGAACTCTTCCACCGGGTCAGTTGCCGCACCGTAAGGCAGGCGGGCCAGCGTGCGCGGCATGGTCAGGCCGATGTACTTCGCGTCGTCGGATTCGCGCAGTGAACGCCAGGCGGCGTAATCCGGCGTCGAGAACACCTTGGCCAGATCGCGCGGATTGGCCAGCTCGTTCCAGCTGTCCATGCCCATCAGCGTGGACGCTGCCGCCGAAATGAACGGCGCGTGCGCGGCCGCGGCAACCTGCGCAATGCCGGCGAGCAGCTCGACGTCAGGCGGGCTGTGATCGAAGTAGTAGTCACCGACGAGGCAACCGTAGGGTTCGCCGCCCAACTGGCCGTATTCCTCTTCGTACATCTTCTTGAAGATCGGGCTCTGGTCCCACGCCGTGCCCTTGTAGCGCTTCAGGGTCTTGGCCAGTTCCTTCTTGGAGATGTTCATCACGCGGATCTTCAGCTGCTGATCCGTTTCCGTGTTGTTGACCAGGTGATGCAGACCACGCCAGGCGCTTTCCAGTTTCTGGAAATCGGCGTGGTGCATGATCAGGTTGATCTGCTCGCTGAGCTTGCGATCGATCTCGGCGATATAGGCATTGATGGTTTGCGCGACGTCGTCGGACACGATGTCGGATTTGTTCAACACCTGCTCGGCCAGCGTGCGGACCGCGGACTCGACTTCTTCCTTCGCGCGATCGCTCTTGGGCTTGAACTCCTTGCTCAGAAGCGCAGCGAAGTCGCCGGCATCGAGAGTTTGTACCGCGCCGCCCTTTTCGGCCAGATTTTCGGTTGCCATGCGTGCTTACTCCCCGTCTTTGTTGTTGTCATCGGCGGGCTTGGGTGCCGAAACCAATGACTGCAGAAGGGCCGGATCCTTTAACGCCTGCGCGATAAGGTTTTCGGCGCCGGCTTTTCCGTCCATGTACGTATCCAGGTTGGCGAGCTGTGTGCGCGCCTCGAGGAGGTTGGCCACGGCACCGACCTTCCTGGCGACGGCGGCCGGGGAGAAGTCGTCCATGCTTTCGAACGTGATGTCGACGGCCAGGTTGCCTTCGCCGGTCAGCGTATTCGGCACGGCAAAGGTGACTCGCGGCTTCATCGATTGCAGACGGTTGTCGAAATTGTCGACATCGATCTCCAGCGCCTTGCGGTCCTCGATGGCCGGCAGCTCACCCGCGTTGGCACCGGAGAGATCCGACATCACGCCCATGACAAAAGGCACCTGCACCTTTTTCTGCGCGCCATATACCTCGACGTCGTATTCGATCTGCACGCGCGGCGCGCGATTGCGTGCGATGAACTTCTGACTGCTTTGCTTGGCCATGCGATGTCTCCCAGTAAATGCTCTTCCAGTTTGTGAATCGAGCGATCGGTTCTGCACGGCATGCTTGATCCGCATGGGGAAGCAGGACGTCAGTAAACGTAAGGGGCCAAGCCATCACCGCGACCCGGTGGTGCCTGGCCATTCCGAAGCATCGTCATCTGGCAAGCCGCTGACGGACCCAGGCGGCACGCCTGGATCGACAAGCGATCTTGTCCGGTCTTGAGTTCTTGAAATTCCCGCTGCGCGGTGTGGAATGCCAGCGCCGGACCCGAGGCGGCCGCAGGCTCGGCCCATCGTCGCCAAAAGCATTCGCAAGCGAGATCGTCCCCTCCCCTTGTATGGGACAGCGAAAGCGTAGTCACGCCCCCGCTTGTCCACCCCCAACAGTGTTCACCCGCGAGTGATGAACAAAGATCCCGACTGAGCCGCGATGGCGCCAGTTTTCCCCGGTGTTCGCAGCCCGTACCCCAAGCTTTCCGGCGTCGCCATATGGCCAACGGGCGACCGAGAGGTCACACCGTACCGGGCGCTGGAAAGCCATCCTGAACGAGACTGGTAACGTACATCTGGCAGCGGCTGTCTGCAAGCTGAATTTGAGCTTCGCCGATGCCTGCGACGCGCGTGGCACTTCCAAGCGGCAAGGTATCGCTCGAAAAAGAAAACCGGGGCGCCAAAAAAGCAGAAGGCCGCCCTGCGAGGCGGCCTTCTGGACTGCTGTGTGCAACCGCCTTGCGAGCAAGCAACTGCTGGGCGAATGCAATCAATTTGGTGGGCGGTACAAGGATCGAACTTGTGACCCCTACCATGTCAAGGTAGTGCTCTACCGCTGAGCTAACCGCCCGTCTCGCGTTGGTGCTGCCACGCGAGCCGCGCAGTATACGGTAGTCATTGGTTCTCGACAATATGGCCACTCAACGCAAGGCCTGCTCCCGCAACCGGTGGATCTGGTCGCGCAATCTGGCCGCGTCCTCGAACTCCAGGTTCTGCGCATGCTTGTACATTTGCGCCTCGAGCTTTTTCAGCATGCCGGCGGCCTGCTGCGCACTCAGCCCTGCATACTCGGCCGGTTGCTCGGCCACGGCAACGCGGCCGCGTGAAGCTTTGCTGCCACGGCGATTGCCGGCCTCGCTGCGCGCGCCTTCCATGATGTCGGCGATGCGCCGCACGATGGTAGTCGGGACGATGCCCTGCTGTTCGTTCCAGAACATCTGCTTTTCACGTCGGCGGGCCGTTTCGTCAATCGCGGCCTGCATCGAGCGCGTGATCTGGTCGCCATAGAGGATCGCCTTGCCGCGAACATTGCGGGCGGCGCGGCCAATGGTCTGAATCAGCGAGCCGGTGGAACGCAGGAACCCTTCCTTGTCCGCATCGAGAATCGCCACCAGCGAGACCTCGGGCATGTCGAGCCCCTCGCGCAACAGATTGATGCCGACCAGCACGTCGAACTCGCCCAGCCGGAGATCGCGGATGATTTCGCTGCGCTCGACCGTTTCGATATCCGAATGGAGGTAGCGCACCTTCACGTCGTGTTCGGCCAGGTATTCGGTGAGGTTCTCGGCCATGCGTTTGGTCAGCGTGGTGACGAGCACGCGGTCGCCGGAGGCCACCCGCTTGTGCACCTCGCTGAGCAAATCGTCGACCTGGGTGCGAACGGGGCGGACCTCCACTTCCGGATCGACCAGACCCGTCGGCCGGACCAAAAGCTCGACCACCGCCTCGCCGGATTTATCCAGCTCGTAGCCCCGCGGCGTGGCCGAGATGAAGATCGAGCGCGGCATTCGCTGTTCCCATTCCTCGAATCTCAGCGGACGGTTGTCCATCGCCGAGGGCAGCCGGAAGCCGAATTCAACCAGCGTCTCCTTGCGCGACCGGTCACCCTTGTACATGGCCCCAAGCTGGGGCACGGTGACATGGGACTCATCGATCACCAGCAATCCGTCCGCCGGCAGGTAGTCGAACAGCGTCGGCGGCGGCTCTCCGGGTGCCCGCCGGGTCAGGTGGCGCGAATAGTTTTCGATGCCCTGGCAGTAACCCACCTCGGTCATCATCTCGATGTCGAAACGCGTGCGCTGGTCCAGCCGCTGCGCCTCGACCAGCTTGTTCTCGCGATAGAGCAACTCCAGCCGATCCTTCAGCTCGACCTTGATGGTCTCGATCGCGTTGAGCACGCTTTCGCGGGTGCTGGCGTAATGCGTTCGCGGGTAGACGGTGTAGCGCGGCACCTTGCGGATGGTCTCGCCGGTAAGCGGATCGAACAGCGCCATGTTTTCCACTTCGCCATCGAACAGCTCGATGCGCAACGCCTCGGTCTCCGACTCGGCCGGGAACACATCGACGATCTCGCCGCGAACCCTGTACGTGCCGCGACGCAGCTCCATCTCGTTGCGCGTGTACTGCAGCTCGGTCAGCTGGTGGATCAGCTTGCGCTGGTCGATGCGTTCGCCCTTGGCCAGGATCAAACGCAGGCTGAGGTAGTCCTCCGGATTGCCGAGACCGTAGATGGCCGACACCGTGGCGACGATGATCGAATCGCGCCGCGACAGCAGTGCCTTGGTAGCCGACAGCCGCATCTGCTCGATGTGCTCGTTGATCGAGGCGTCCTTCTCGATGAAGGTGTCCGACGCCACCACGTAGGCTTCCGGCTGGTAGTAGTCGTAGTAGCTGACGAAGTATTCCACCGCGTTGTTCGGGAAGAACTCCTTGAATTCCCCGTACAACTGCGCAGCGAGCGTCTTGTTCGGCGCCATGACGATGGTCGGGCGTTGCACCTTCTCGATCACGTTCGCGATCGTGTACGTCTTGCCCGAACCGGTCACGCCCAGCAAGGTTTGTGCAGCCAGCCCGGCCTCGAATCCTGCGGCGAGGCGCTCGATCGCCAGCGGTTGATCGCCGGACGGCTTATAGGGAGCTACGAGTTGGAAGCGGTCGGTCATCGGCTACAGATGTGGGCGAGGCAGGTCATTTTAAATCGACCCTGCTGACAGGAAACGTCAGCATATACCGACGCTCACGCCACCTTCCCGCCACTGGCCCGGTGACAACCGCGCCCTAGCATGGGCCTTCCCGACAGGCAGGAAGCGGCGCCATGAAGGTTTTCAGGGATTCGAGCCGATGGCACGGACAAGATGGCGTCACCCTGATCGAACAGATCATGGTGCTCGCCATCACGGCGGTGCTTGCCGGGCTGGCCATACCGCCTCTGCGAAATCTGATGAACCGGAACGTCTTGCAGGTCGCCCAGACGGATTTCATCGCAGGACTGCAACACGCACGCCAGACCGCCGTCATCAGCGGCAAACGCACCCTGTTCTGCCCCAGTCGCGATGGCGCAAGCTGCAGTAACGACACGCGGTGGGACAACGGCTGGCTGCTCGGCCACGACAGCAACGCCGATGACCAGCCGGACAACATGCCGCTATATACCGGCCCCGGCTATGCCGGGAAGCTGATCGTAAAGAGCAGCTCGGGTCGTCATTTCGTGCGTTTTCGTCCCGATGGCAGCGCCGGCGGCAGCAACCTTACGCTCGTGTTCTGCCAGCCAAACGATTCGGCACACGCGCTCAGCGTGTTCGTCTCCAACTCGGGCCGCATCCGCGGTGCACCGGCCAGCGCAGAGCAGGCCGCGGCCTGTGTTCAAGCATGAGGCGCGATGCTCATGGGAACAAAAAAGCCGGCAAAAGCCGGCTTTCTTATCTACTTGGCGCCCGAAGCTGGACTCGAACCAGCGACCCCCTGATTAACAGTCAAGTGCTCTAACCAGCTGAGCTATTCGGGCGTGAGCTGCGTAGTTTGTCGAGGGTCCGGCTGGCTGTCAAGCCCATCGCTGCGATGGCCTCGCGTGCTTTTCAGGCCGTCACGACGCGATAACACGGCACGTATGCCGTGCCGCCGGGCAGCTTCATCCGGTGCTGTCCCACGAATGCCTGCAGCAACTTGTCCAGCGCACGCATGATGTCCAGATCGCCGTCGATCTCGAACGGACCATGCTGCTCGATGGCGAGCACGCCCTCCTCCTTTACGTTGCCCGCAACGATGCCTGAAAACGCCCGGCGCAAATCGGCCGCCAGTTCATGGCGCGGGCGATCGCGATGGATCTGCAATGCCCGCATCGCGGCATGCGTGGGTCGAAACGGCAGCTGGAATTCCAGTGGAATCTGCAGGGCCCAATTGAAGAAAAACGCGTCCTTGGTGTCCAGGCGGTTGTTGCGCACCTTGTCGATGCCCTTGATCATCGCGCGCGCCACCGCCGCCGGGTCGTCGACGATGATCTGGTAATGCTGGGCCACTTCGTCACCCAGGCTCAGCCGCAGGAACTGGTCGATTTGCTCGAAGTAGGCAGCCGATTCGCGCGGGCCGGTGAAGATCAGCGGAAACGGCGAGCCGGCGTTGTCCGGGTGCAGCAGGATGCCCAGCAGATAAAGGATTTCCTCGGCCGTGCCCACGCCACCGGGGAATACCAGAATGCCGTGCCCGATGCGCACGAAGGCCTCAAGCCGCTTCTCGATGTCCGGCATGATCACCAGATGGTTGACGATCGGGTTCGGCGATTCAGCCGCGATGATGCCCGGCTCGGTGATGCCGATGTAGCGGTTGCTGCGGCGTCGCTGTTTGGCGTGCGCGATGGTCGCGCCTTTCATCGGCCCTTTCATCGCCCCTGGTCCGCAGCCAGTGCAGATGTCGAGCCCGCGCAGACCGAGCTGGTAACCGACCAGCTTGGTGTAGTCGTATTCATCGCGCGAGATCGAATGGCCGCCCCAGCACACAACGAGGTTGGGATCGATGTGAGGCTTGAGGATGCGCGCATTGCGCAGGATCTCGAAGACGCCCTGGGTCAGTCCGGCGGAGCCGTCCAGATCAAGCCCGATCTGCTCCAATTGGGTCGACACGTAGACGATGTCGCGTACCACGGCAACCAGCAGTTCGTTGATGCCGCGAATGATCTGGCCGTCCACGAAAGCCTGGGCCGGCGCCCGGGTGAGCTCGATCTTGATACCCCGATCCTGCTGCAACACCTGGATGTCGAAATCGGGATATTGCTCAAGAATCGCCCGCGGATCGTCGCTGACATTGCCCGAGGTCAACACCGCCAGGGCGCAGCGGCGCAGCAGCGCATGCAGGCCCGATCCACTGGCGCCACGCAACCGCGCCACCTCGTTGCGGGACAGGATATCCAGCCCTCCGATCGGAGAGATGCGTGCGCTGACCGTCGCCGGCTTGCCGGGCGATCCGGCGTTGATATCGTTCATTCGGGGGTTCTCCTGTCTTCTTTCTTGTGTCGCGCATGCGGTGGCGCAAGCAGCCGACCGGCTAGCTTCACGCGCCGGCATGACTCGGTCAAGCCAAAAAAAACCGGCACCCTTGCGGGTGCCGGTCATGTTTACGGGAACGGCGATCTGCTCAGAACGTGTAGCGGAGCGTGGCCAGGATCGACCAACGCTGGGTCGGCCCGTTCAACTCGTCAGCGCGCGGCAACGGCAGCGGGCTGTAGTTGCCATTGCTGTCCTTGTAGGCCGATTTGCTGATGTCGTAAATCGGCTTGCCGCTGGCATCCACACCCGCGAAGTCGGCGAGGTTGCGCACCAGCGGGAAGCTGGCCCGATGATCGACGCCCCACTTCTTGTTGAGCATGTTGCCAAGGTTGTAGACGTCAAGGCGGATGATGCCCTTGTTGCCCTTGAACAGGCCCGGGATTTCCTGACTGAAGCTCAGGTCAACCTGGTTGATCCACGCGGCGCGAGCACCGTTTCGGCTGGCGATCTGGCCCTTGTGGTCCTTCAGGTACTTGTCGTTGTCGATGTATGCCCAGAACGAATCCTGCTGTGCTTGCGTGGTGTTCGACGTAAAGCTGATATCGCCCTTGTTCGGGATATAGGCCAGGTCGGAGGTGAAGCCGTCGCCGTTGGCGTCGTTGCCGAAGCGCCAGCTGTACGGGGTGCCCGAGTGCCCGTCATAGAACACCGTGGCGCTGGTGGCATAGTCGCCGAAGAAGCGATGCTGCCAGGTCAGCGAGGCGATCACCCGCTTGGGAATCGAGTAGCTGGAGGTGCTCGCCTTGTCCTCGTTCGGGTTCACCCAGACGTTGTTGCTGTAGCTCGAGCGAGCCACGCTCGAGGTACCCGGGTTCACTTCCGTGGCGCGGCTCCAGGTGAAGCCGGCCATCGCGGACCATTCGTCGGCAAACGGCTTCTTCAGCGCAAGGCTGAGGCTGTCGGCGCTGCCCTGATCGCTGTTGGCCAGGTTGATCACCGCATCGCCAAAGGCCGGATTGGCATTGGCGCGCGCCGTGTTGCCGGAGCTGCCACCCTTCGGATTCTTGTAATAGGTGAAGCGACCGTCCGGCAGTACGCCGGTGGGCGCGCCAATGTTGAGGTTCTGATAGAAGATCGCGTTACGGTTCTTGATGTGCTCGTAGTCCGCACTGAACACCACGCCCCACCACGGCAGTTCGCGATCGAAGCCGAGCGTCATTTTCCACACGCTCGGAAGCTGGAAATTGTCGCTGACCGTGCTGACCGCCATCTGCGCGCCCTTGGCGCCCGGCATCGGTGCCGAACCGCCATTCTGCGCATGCGGATCAGTGCTGAACGGCGGCAGGCCGGTCGTCGTGTTGCATGCACTCTGCGTCGGGCCGCAGTTGTATTGCACCTGCGTGACACCCGAGTTCTGGTAGATGTTGCCCAGCCACACGCTCGGCGGGTTGGAAATGAACAGGCCGGCGCCGCCGCGCAGCTGGGTCATGCGCTCGGTGTCGAAGGTGTAGTTGAACGAAGCGCGCGGCTGCACCTGACGATTGCCATTGATCGTGCTGACGTTGGTGCGACCGAATCCTCCCATGGGCGAAACGCAATTCGCAGCCACCACGGCAGTGCCGGGATCAGCCGCATAGCAGGGGTTGTACAACGGTCGATCGCTGGTCAGCGGAATATCGACGCGGAAACCGTACTGCACCGACAGGTTCTGGTTCACCTGCCAGGTATCCTGCAGGAACACGCCGTATTCCTTCAGCTCGAAGTTGGCGGCGACATCAGCCAGACCGAGACCTGCAGCGGGTGCGTTGTAGCGGTACTGGTAGTAATTGCCGCTAACGAAATCGGCGAGCGTATTGAACTGGTAGCTGCCGAACGCATTCTGCAGGAACAGGTTGTAGTACTGCCCACGCTGGAAGTCGAAACCGCCCTTGACCGTATGGTCGCCCAGATAGAGGCTGCCGGCCCAGGCGGCGTTGAACGTCTTCACGCGCAGCACGTTGGCCTGGCTGGAGTACTCGGTGCCAAATTCCACGCCCGGCGAGCTGCTGCTGCTGATGCAGCCGCTGGTGCTGTTCAGGCAAACGGAAACGTCCGGCTGGGCGACGCCGTTGTACGGACCGCGGTTCTGCTGGAAGTCGGCGTATGACAGGGTGGTGTCGGTGGAAAAGACGTCCGACCAGTCATCGTAGAAGTGCAGCGCGTAGCTCTTGTTGTCGACGTTGGTCTTGTACCAGCCGCTGGACAGCACCAGGATGTTGGTGTTGCCGGTAATGATCGGCTTGTTTTCCTTGGTCTGGCTGTAGGTGAAGCTGGCGCGGTGGTCGTTGGTGATGTTCCAGTCGATCTTCGCGAGGTAACGCTTGTCCTGCAGATCGGTGTTGCCGCCGCCGAGGCCGCCGACGTCAAAGCCCTTGGCCTTGGCTGCCGCCGTGATGTCGTCGACGTTCTGCTGGGTCAGGCCGCGGATTTCGGTGGCCGCGCCGGAGCCCTGCACACCGTACTGGGACGACGGGCCGATCTGCTTGCTCTTCTCGTACGAGGCGAAGAAGAACAGCTTGTCCTTGATGATCGGGCCGCCCACGGTGGCGCCGGCCGTCCAGGTGCGACGATAGCCGCCGTAGGGCTGGCCGTTGTAGTCGGCGATCATGTCGTTGCGGTTCTGGAACGCGTAGTACGCCGAGCCGTGGAAATCGTTGGTACCGCTCTTGGTCACCGCGTTGACGATCGCGCCGACGCCGCGACGGGTCGCCACATCGTAGTTGGCGGTCGAGATGTTGTATTCCTGGATCGTGTCCTGCGAGATCGGCGTGCCGAGCGTGGGCAGGCCATTCGCGTTCAGGCCGAACGGATCGTTGGCGCTGACCGAGTCGACCGTGATGTTGTTGTAGCGGCTGTTCTGGCCGATGGCGGAGATCTCGCCGCGGTCACGATCGGAGATCACGATGCGGGGATCGAGGCGCACGATGTTCTGGATCGAGCGGCCCGGCGTCGGCGTCGCTTCCAGCTCGCGCTGCGAAACGTTGGTCGAGATGCCTTTGTTGTCCGACGAGAAGGTCTGCGCAAGCGAATTGGCCGACACGGTGACGCCGGAGAGATCCTTGACTTCCTTCGCCTGCTCCGCGCCGAGGGTCAGGTTGACCGGCGTGTCCTGGGCCAGCTGCAGGTAGACCTGGTTCTGCTCGGCCTGCGCCATGCCGGCCTTGGATACGGTAACGTCGAACGGGCCGCCCACGCGCAAGCCCTGCGCGGCGTAACGGCCGCTCGCATCGGTGGTCGCGATCTTGGTGGTGCCCGACGGCTCATGCACGATCTGCACGGTGGCGCCGGCGACCGGCTGGCCGTTCGCGTCGAGCACGCGGCCACTGATCGAGGAAGACGTATCCTGCGCGATGGCAGGTACCGATGCCGCCAGCAGCGAGGCGATGGCAAACGGCAGGAGTTTGGTGCGGATTCGGCTATTCATGCTTGATCGACCCTTGGGTTCGCAACGAAGATTTTTCTATTGCGGGGTGCAAGCGCGACCTAGCCCGGCGCACGCCAGGTGCGGCTTGATCACGCGTGATTACCCCGGTTGTGGAACTTCCGAACTCATCGCGGACGACGGATCCGGATTATTCGGCTGGCTGGACCTTCCCGCCCGCCAGCCGATTGTTAACGTAATTTAACGACATTGTATGACACTTTTGTAACGCCGACACCTCATTGCCGTTTCAGCGCATCAGCGCACGAAGCCATGCGCTGGCTCGATCCCGGTCGCCGGAGCACGAACCAGGGCGCACCGATCGCCGTCGCAGAAAGCTGCGAGTGCCTCAAGCTGACTTGCCGAGATAGCGCGCCCGCTTGGCGGGCCGCAGGTTGGCCAGGTCCAGCATGACTAGCCCGTCCACGCAGCCGGAAAAATCCGGATCTTCACCGAAGTCGAGGAACTGCACGCCTTCGGGTTCGACCAGGTCCACGTACTGCCGATAGAGCATGGGCAGGCTGACGCCGAGCGCATCCAGATGGTGCTTGAGTTTGCCCAGGCCGGCAGCGGCATCCAGGCCTTCCAGCGTCGAGCGCACGACCTGTACGACCTCGGGCGAAATCACGAACGGTTGCCGTGCGGCGGCAAGCCCCGGTGCGCCGAAATAATGCTGATAGGCCGCCGCGATCCATTCGCGCGCCTCGCGCGGCAGGCGCACCGACATGCTGACCGGGCCGAACAGATAGCGCAGTTCCGGATGCCGCTGCAGATAGAGGCCGATGCCTTGCCACAGCTGGTCCAGCGCGCGCGAGCGCCAATAGGCCGGCGCCACGAAACTGCGGCCGAGCTCCACACCCTGCGCCAGCCGCGATTCCAGCGCCGGCGAATAGTTGAAAAGGCTGGAGGTGTACAGGCCGGCGACACCGCGCTCACCAATCAGCCGGCCACCATGGCCGAAGCGATAGGCGCCGACGATGCGCTGCGCCTGCGGATCCCACAGCACCAGATGCTCATAATCAGGATCGAACGCGTCCAGATCGCGTCGAGCGCCGGTGCCCTCGCCCACCTTGCGGAAAGTCAGTTCGCGCAGGCGGCCGAGCTCGCGCATCACCACGCTGTCGAGCGCGCCCCTGAACAGCCACGCCTGCTTGCCGTCGGCCAGATCGGCCAGCTTTTCCGAACGCGTCAGTTCCGCCGCCACCTGCTCGGCCGACTCCGGCAACGCCAGCGGCGCCTGACCACCGAAGATCGGGGAACGGCGCTGGCCGATCCGGTACACGTGCCGACGCATCAGCCGGGTCGCCTGCTTCGACGAACCCCCGCTGCGCTGCTCGAGCTCCTCGGCACTGACCAAGGCGCCGATGCTGAAACCGATTCGCCGCTGCCCCGGCGCCACGGCCTCGCGCGGCAGCATGGCCGTACTCAGCGGCTTGGCCAGCATCGACAGCCCATAGAACATCGCCGAGTTGCGGGCAGCCACGTGGACCGGCAACACCGGCGCCTTGCTGCGCAGCGACAGCCGCGCAAAGCCGTCCGACCACTGCCCATCGCGCACGCCTTCGGGGCGGACGCGCGAGACCTCGCCGGCGGGAAACACGATCAGCGCCTCGCCCTGGTCCAGCGCGCGATAGATGCCGCGCAGGCGCGAGGCTGCACCCTTGCCGAATACATCCACCGGCAGCATCAACTTGCCCAGCTGCGGGATCACCGCCAGCCAGTCATTGCCCAGAAAGCGCACGTCCCGGCGCACCGTTCCGATCAGCTGCAGCAGCGCCAGCGCGTCCTGCATGCCCAGCGGGTGATTGGCCACCACCAGCAGCGGGCCATCCACCGGAATATGTTCGCATTCGGCCGGATCGACCCGATAACTGGTGCCGAGCACATCCAGCACGCGATCGACAAAATCGAAACCTTCGGCGGTGCCGACCCGGGCCAGCACCCGGTTGAAGCCGCTTTCGTCGGCCAGGCGGCCGAGCACGCCCGCCATCGGGCGGCGGATGCGCGGATAGTGCGCCAGCCAGGGCAGCCGCTCGGTAAGGGATCGTTCGATACTCAGCATGTCAGCGCCCTCGGATTCTCCCCCCATCCTGGCGATCAATTATGACAGCTGCACCGTCGTTCGCAGAGCCGTGCGTGCCGTAAGCAAGGGCTCCCGCGTTTCAAACATTCATGTGCAGGAACGCCGCCACCCCGGCCATGAACATCTGCACCGACAAGGCAATCAGCAGCATGCCCATCACTCGCTCCAGCGCGGTGAGCACGCTTTCGCCGAGCCAGCGGAACAGATACGTGGCGCTGAGCAGGATCGCCGAGGTGGCAAACCACGCGAGCAGCAAGGCGATCACCCAGTCGGCCGTGCGGCCTGGCTGGCTGTTCGTCAGCAGCAGCAGGGCGGCCATGGCCGACGGACCGGCGACGCCGGGGATCGCCATCGGCACGATGAACGGTTCGCCCTGCCCGGGCTTGCCGAAAATACCGCCGCCATCGGCCGGAGGAAACACCATGCGGATGCCGATGAGGAACAGCACGATGCCACCGGCGATGCTGATCGACTCCTGTTTCAGCTGCAGCAGCTTGAGGATGTACTGGCCGCCGAACAGAAAAGCCAGCAGCACACCCAGCGCAATCAGCAGCTCGCGCACCATCACGCGCCGGCGCCGGCGGGGCGGCACGTCCTTCAGCAGGCTCAGGAAGAAAGGAATATTGCCCAGCGGGTCCATGATCAGAAACAACATGATTCCCGCCGACAACGTGGTCATCTGCGTTTCCATCTAGGCTCCCTTGGGTAAACGCTCGACTACTGCGAACCGGATCCGGCTTGGCCGCCGCGAAGATCCAGCATCGCGCCGCGTGACGCTGCACCCTGCGCGCTGAGCAGGTAGATGGCCGCTGCGGCGGCAGCATCCGGCAGCGCCCGCTGCATGATGTCCTCGCCGAAGTACGCCTGCTGCCGCAACGCCGTGCGCATCGGCGCCGGCAGCATCGCATGAATGCGCAGCGGGCTGCTGTCGGTTTCCTCGTGCAGGATCGCCACGAACCGCTCGAGCGCCGCCTTCGAGGCACCGTAGCCGCCCCAGTGCGCGCGCTGCACCAGCGCGGGATCGTCCAGCACGAACACTGCCGCGCTGTCGCTGGCTTGGGTCAACAGCGGCAGGCAGGCCTGGGTAAGCGCGAAAGGCGCGTTCACGTTGACGTGCATCGCGCGCAGCCATGCATCGGGTTTGTGCATGGTGATCGGCGTCAATCCACCGAAACTGACGGCCGCGTGCACGATGCCGTCGAGCCGTCCGAAATCGCGCTCCAGCCCTTCGGCGAGCGCGGCGTATTCGCGCGGCGTCGCCGCCTCCATGTCCAGCGGATGGATCACCGGTTCGGCCAGACCCTCGGAGCGCATCGCGTCGTACAGCTGCTCGAGCTGGCGTTTGCGCTTGCCGGTAATCACCACGGTGGCGCCCGCGCGTGATGCCGCGCGCGCCACGGCGGCGCCCAGGCCGCCGTAGGCGCCGGTGACCAGCACGACGCGATCGGCCAAAGTTTCGGCCTCGGGCAACCATCCCGCAGGCAGGCGGGAAACCGGCAAGGTCGTCAAAGCGTCGCTCCCGACACGTCACGCGCCATGCGGCTCAACTCGCCGGCGGATTTCAGATCCTCGATGATGTCGCAACCGCCGATCAGCTCGCCCTGGATGAACAGTTGCGGAAACGTCGGCCAGTTCGCGAAATGCGGCAGGGCCGCGCGCAACTGCGGATCGGCAAGCACGTTCACCGCGTGGAAGGCTGCGCCCGCTTCGGTCAACGCCTGCGCGGCCCGGCTGGAAAAACCGCACATCGGGAATTCGGGCGTGCCTTTCATGAAAAGCACGATGGGATGCTCGGCCAGCGTCGCCTTGATTCGTTCGTTGATGTCCATAGGTCGGCGATTCATCTTTACAATACGGGCAGACCGATATTGTATCAGTCACCCGTCAGCTGCCGTCCGCGGCGCCGACCCTTCTCCCCCGCCACCGCTAAGGAGCCTCATCATGGCGATCGAACTTCCTCCGCTGCCGTATGAAAAGAACGCACTGGAGCCGCACATTTCCGCCGAAACGCTGGAGTTCCACTACGGCAAGCATCACCAGGCCTACGTGACCAACCTCAACAAGCTGATCGAGGGCACCGAGTTGGCCGACGCCCCGCTGGTGGACATCATAAAGAAGTCGTCCGGCGGCGTGTTCAACAATGCCGCGCAGGTGTGGAACCACACGTTCTACTGGAACTCGATGAGCCCGAAAGGCGGCGGCGAACCCAGCGGCAAACTGGCCGACGCGATCAACAAGGCATTCGGTTCGTTCGAGAAGTTCAAGGAAGAGTTCAGCAAGTCCGCCGCCGGCAATTTCGGCTCGGGCTGGACCTGGCTGGTGCAGCGTCCGGACGGCTCGCTCGGCATCGTCAACACCTCGAACGCGGCCACCCCGATCACCGGCAGCGACAAGCCGCTGTTCACTACCGACGTTTGGGAACACGCCTACTACATCGATTACCGCAACGCCCGACCGAAATACGTCGAGGCGTTCTGGAATCTGGTGAACTGGGAATTCGCAGCCAGCAATCTGGCCTGATTCCGGGAGTCAAAAAAACGGAGCCCAAGGCTCCGTTTTTTTTGTGTGACAAATCGTGGTCTTCAATCGATCGATTCGAGCACCGGAGCCACTTGCGTCTCGCGCCCGAGCGCGCCGGCGACCGCAGCCAGCCGCGTGGCCAGATGTTGCCCGTTCGGTGCGCAAATGGTGGCATGGCCGACCTTCCGGCCCGGCCGCGCCTGCTTGCCGTAATCGTGCCAGTGCGCATCGGCCGCCTGCAGTATCGGCGAGGGATCGGGCAGATCGCCGATCCAGTTGAACATCGCCGCCATGCCACGCGCGCCGGTATCGCCCAGCGGCAAGCCCAGCACGGCGCGCACGTGGTTCTCGAACTGGCTGGTGTGCGCACCCTCGATCGTCCAGTGGCCGGAGTTGTGCACGCGCGGCGCCATCTCGTTGCCGAGCAGCTCGCCGTCCTTGACGAACAACTCCAGCGCGAACACGCCGACGTATTCCAGCCTTTCGGCCAGCGTGCGGGCGAGTTCGGTGGCGCGCCGTTGCAGTTGTTCGATATCGGGAGCCGGTGCGAGGCTCATCGACAGCACGCCGTCGACATGCCAGTTGCCGGTGAGCGGCCAGGTGCGGAAGTCGCCATCGCGGCCGCGCACGGCAAGCACCGACAGCTCGCGCTCGAACGGCACGAACGCTTCCAGGATCAGCCCATGTTTCGACGCCTGCGCACCGAGTGCAGCCCAGGCGACATCCGCGTCGGCGAGCTCGCGCAGCCGGAACTGGCCCTTGCCGTCGTAGCCGAGCCGGCGCGTCTTGAGGATCGCCGGCGTGCCCACCGCTGCCAGCGCCGTGTCCAACTGTTCGCGCGTGTCCACCGTCATGAAATCCGGCGTGGGCAGACCGCATTCGCGGAACAGCGTCTTCTCGGCCAGCCGGTCCTGTGCCACGGCCAAGGCCTGCGGCGCCGGGAAAACCGCGACGCGCTCGGCGAGCCAGTGAGCGGTCTCGGCAGGCACGTTCTCGAAATCGAAGGTGACCACGTCGACTTGCGCGGCGAATGTCTCCAGCGCGGCGTAGTCGACCCAGTCGGCAACCACCAGCGGTGCGATCTGGCCGGCGCAGGCATCGGCGGCACTATCCACCACCACCATTTTCACGCCCAACGGCGCTGCAGCCAGCGCCAGCATGCGGGCCAGCTGCCCGCCGCCGAGCACGCCCAGGACAGGTTGGCGACGCTCGCTCATTGACGCGGATCCGGCTGCTCGAGCACGGCCTGCGTCTGTCGCGCGCGCCAGTTGTCCAGCGCGGTGGCCAGGGCGGAATCATGCAGCGCCAGCACCGCCGCCGCCAGCAGGCCGGCGTTCACTGCCCCGGCGCGCCCGATCGCCAGCGTGCCCACGGGGATGCCGGCCGGCATCTGCACGATCGAAAGCAGCGAGTCCATGCCGTTGAGCGCCTTGGACTGCACCGGCACGCCAAACACCGGCAGCCGGGTCTTGGCCGCCAGCATGCCCGGCAGATGCGCCGCACCGCCGGCACCGGCGATGATCACCTGGATACCGCGCGAGCGGGCCTGCTCGGCGTAGCTGAAAAGCAGATCCGGCGTGCGATGGGCGGAGACCACCCGAACCTCGTGGGACACGCCCAGCTCGGTCAGCACATCCGCGACATGCTGCATGGTTTCCCAGTCCGAACGCGAACCCATCACGACGCCAACGCGCGGCGGTTTGGTTGATCCTGTCATGGTCCGGTAGCCCAAAAACGGCTATTGTACGGGCTTTCCCAGCCTCGGCACACCCGCATACCCATGGACAAGCGCCTCCTCGACATCCTGTGTTGCCCGGTCAGCAAAACGCCCGTGCGCCCGCTGAGCAAGCGCGAACTCGATGCCCTGAACGACGCCATCGCCGCCGGCAAGGTCGAGTCCGTCGCAGGGGTCGCCGTGCACGGGCGGATTGCCGAAGGGCTCATCACCACCGATCGCAAGGTGGTCTATCGGGTCGAGGATGGCATCCCGGTGATGCTGCCCGAGGAAGGTATCGGTACGCTGCAACTGGCTGATTTCCCTCCAGCCTGAGCACTTGCCGGTAGCTCCGGCCACAGCGGGTCGCCGATGAATGACACGGGCCCCCGCTTTGGCTTATCGTCGGGGTCTGCGGGGTCTGTCCGGTCCTGCCGTGCGCCGCAATGGTTTTCAGGGGTTGGCGATGAACGAAGCTGGTGATCCATCCAAAATCGTCAACCTGAGCCCGCGCCAGGGCCCGGCCGGTGAGCGCATTGGCGAGTTGCTCAACGCCGTGCGCAGCATCGCCGGCAAGCGCCTGCAACAGTGGATCGGCAACGCCTTCGAGCACGTCGACGATGCGTTGTTCGATCTCGCCGAAAAGGCCGAGAACAACGCCGCGCAGATGCATTATTTCGACGGCATGCGCGAGGTTCGCAAACGCCGCCCCGCGGTGGAGCGCAGCTTCCTCGGCACGATCAGCCGCAATCTCGCCGACCTGGCCCATCCGAGCCAGCCATCCTCCAGCAACGCCGGTCCGATCCCGTCGGGTACGGTCGAGCTGACGCTGGTGGCGGACAACGAGCTGGAGGAGTCGCTGGCGATCACCAGCATGATCGGCAAGAACGAATCGCGGCTCGCGCGCGATCTGTTCGCAGTCAACCAGCGGTTGTCGGTGATCTGCGGCGGGCACAAGATCGAGGACGCCAGCAATCCCGTCGCGCCAGCGATCCTGACCCAGGCCTTTCGCCAGGCGCTGCACGAACTCAGCGCGGACATGCGCGTCAAGCTGATCATCTACAAGCTTTTCGATCGCTACGTGCTGTCTTCGCTGGAAGAGCTCTATCAGGAAATCAACGCCGAGCTGGTGCGCGCCGGCGTGCTGCCCCAGATGCGCCACGAGGTGGCGCGCAGCGGCAACGCCGATGCTGCCGCCCGCGGCGGCAACCAGCAAGCGGGAGCCACGGCTGCCGTGGACGAAGGCGGCGAAATCCCCAGCGACCTGCTGCAGACCCTGCATGCGCTGTTCAGCGCGCGCCGCCCCGCCGTCTCCGGCGGCATGGGCGGCGCGGGCGGCGTGCATGCGATGACCGGGCCGCTGCCTTCGGCCAACGAACTGCTCGGCGCGCTCAGCGTGCTGCAGAGCCAGATCGCCAGCGCCGGGCCGCTGCCTTATGCGCACCCTGGCGACTCCGCCGAGCTCAGCCGTGAAGTGTTGCAGCTGAAGGGCCAATTGCTGACCCAGATCGGTGCGTTGCGCGGCGAGCGGCCCAGCAACGTCTCCACCATCGATGAGGACACCATCGACCTGGTCGGCATGCTGTTCGAATTCATCCTGGAAGACCGCAACCTGCCCGCGGCGATGCAGGTCATGCTTGCGCGCCTGCAGATCCCCTACCTCAAGGCCGCGATCCTCGATCGCAAACTGTTCGCGCATCGCCAGCACCCGGCGCGCCGGCTGCTCGACTGCCTGGCCGAGCAGGCCAAGGGCTGGTCGGAGGAATCCGATCGCGACCATCGCCTGCATGAAAAGGTGAAGTCGATCGTCGATCAGCTGCTGCACGATTTCGACGACGACATGGGGATTTTCGAGCGCCTGCTGCTCGATCTTCAGCAATTCCAGGACATCAACAAGCGCCGCTCCGAACTGGCCGAACAGCGCGTGGCCGAATCCACGCGCGGTCGCGAGAAGCTCGAACAGGCACGCCGCCGTGCCGCGCGCGAAATCCTCGATCGCATCGGCGAGCAGAAGCTGCCGCCGCTGGTGCACGGCATCCTGGCGCGGGCCTGGGCCAACCACCTGGTGCTGACCCTGCTGCGGCAGGGCGAAGCTTCGCCCGAGTTCCGGAGCGCGCTGCGTTTTGTCGACGATTTCATCGCCAGCACGCGTCCGGCCACCCAGCCGGAAAGCCGCCAGGCGCTGCGCCAGATGTTGCCGGGAATCGAGCGGGCGTTGCGCCAGGGCCTGGCCAACGTGGCGTTCCAGGAACAGGACGTGGAACGCCTGCTGGCCCAGTTGCACACCTATTACCGGCAACAGCTTGGTGAAGCTTCGAATGCGGCCGAGACGGTGGCCATCGAAGAGGATGCGGCCATCCTGGCGATCCCCGACAGCATCCAGCCAGTCATCGATCACGACGCGTCGGCGGCCACGCAAGCGGAGCTCGAGGAAGAGACCGTCGAAGTCCCGCCGGACAGCCCGGAATGGCATCAGGTGCAGGCGCTGCAGCCAGGCACCTGGCTGGAGTTTTGCCTCGCGGACGAACCGATGACCCGGGCCAAGCTGTCATGGATCAGCCCGATGAGCGGCCGCTACCTGTTCGTCAACCGGCGCGGACTGAAGGTTGCCGATTATCCGCCGCAGGAACTGGCTGCATTGCTCGCCGACGGGCGCGCCCGGATACTCGCCGCGAACGCGCTTTTCGACCGGGCCATGAACGCCATTGTCGGCAAGCTGAGCCAGGACGCGCCGCCGGCCGCGGGCAGCGATACCGAATGAACCCTGCCCTACGCGTTGCCGCGCCGGATGCGGCGCAGGTCGCCACCGATGTCGAGCGTGCCCTGGCCGAGGACCTGGGCACCGGCGACGCCACGGCAGCATTGCTGCCCGGCGACGCCCAGGCGCATGCGGTGCTGACGTGCCGCGACACGGCGGTGATCGCCGGCACGCCCTGGTTCGACGCCTGCTTCCGCCGGCTCGACCCGGCCGTGCAGATCGACTGGCAAGCCAGCGACGGCCAGACGGTCGAGGCCGGAGCGGCGATCTGCCGTTTGTCGGGACACGCGCGCGCGCTCGTGACTGCGGAACGTTCGGCGCTGAATTTCCTGCAGCTGCTGTCCGCGACAGCCACGGTGACCGCGGCTTACGTTGCCGCCGTGGCAGGCACCGGCGTGCGCATCCTGGATACCCGCAAGACCATCCCGGGCCTGCGCATCGCTCAAAAGTACGCGGTGCGCTGCGGCGGCGGACACAACCACCGCATCGGCCTGTACGACGCCATCCTGATCAAGGAAAACCACATCATCGCCGCGGGCGGTATCGCCGCCGCGGTTCGGGCGGCGCGCGAGCTGCACCCCGGACTGCTGCTTGAAATCGAGGTCGAGAACCTCGACGAACTGGAACTGGCGCTTGGGGCCGGTGTGGACCGGATCATGCTGGACAATTTCGATCTGCCCCAGATGGCCGAGGCGGTGCGCCGCACGGGAGGCCGTACGCCCCTGGAAGTCTCCGGCAATGTCGATCTGCAGACGATCGGCGAATTCGCGCGCACCGGCGTCGACTTCATTTCGGTCGGCGCGCTGACCAAGCACGTGCGCGCCGTCGACCTGTCGCTGCGCTTGCAACTGGCCTGACCTGCCCGCGCGCTTGCATGGGGCGGGTCGCGCCCACACACTGCGGTGATGAGCGATCTCTCGAGCCTGCTGTTGTTGCTGACCCTGGGTGGCATCGTGGGTTTGTGGTTGAAGCTGAGCGTGGCGCGCGAACGGGCGATCCAGGAAGCCCGGCGGCAATGCCAGCAGCATGGCCTGCAGTTGCTCGACGAAACCGTGGGGCTTCGCGGCATTCGCCTGCGCCGGGTCAACGGCCTGCGTACGATCGAGCGCTGTTACGGCTTTGAAGTCAGCATCGACGGCGACGATCGCCAGGCCGGGCGGTTGTGGATGATCGGCACGGCGCTCAGCAGCCTCAGTCTGCCCACGATCGATCTGCTCAGGCACGAAGAGGCTACCGTTCGAGCTACCGCGTCATCGGGCAATGTCGTGCCGCTGCGGCCCCGCGCGGGCGACCGGCTGCACTGATCAGGACCCCGCAGGGCTGTCGCCGCCGGCCGATTACTTCGCTACTTGACGACCCGCAGGTGCGGTGAACCGCGCCTAGGCTTGTCGCCGCCCGCGTCGGCGCCCGTCGTGGAATCCGCGTGATCCGGCTCCGGCGGCGTGGGTGGCGGCACGTCGTCGCCCTCTTCCTCGGCAGGAAACATCATGCCCTGCCCGTTTTCCTGCGCGTACAGCGCGAGCACGGCCAGCACCGGAATCTGGATGGTCTGGCTGACACCGGAGAAACGCGCCTGGAAGCTGATCCACTCGTTGCCCAGATCCAGATTGGCCACCGCACGCATGGCCAGATTGAGTACCACCTGGCCGTTCTTGACCACCTGCGGCGGCACCCGCACGCCGGCGAAACCGGCGTCGACAAGCACGTACGGCGTCAGGTTGTTGTCGCTGATCCAGTCGTAGATC
>Ga0207664_10000464_pt1 | contig 28750 bp, 26 predicted proteins | sample LARL83metaG_FD_184349 | JGI IMG/M metagenome (GOLD analysis project Ga0207664, IMG submission 184349) | Corn, switchgrass and miscanthus rhizosphere microbial communities from Kellogg Biological Station, Michigan, USA - LAR L8-3 metaG... | ecosystem: Host-associated > Plants > Roots >... | reverse complement strand
TGCGGCATGACGCGCTGCGTGCTTGGGCGATCGCCGCGGCGCGGCGGTGGCGTGTACATCGGCAGGCAGTGTAGGCCGCCAATTCGAAACCTCGACAGCGACCGATACGCGTTGGTACGGTCGGCCGGCGGGGAATTGGGTGTCTAACTGGAATCGCGTCCTGCTGGCAGGGACCACTGTCGTCGCGCTGGGACTGTTCGCGCTCGCCAGCTCGAACCAGGCGCCGGCGCCGGCTGCCCATGGCATTCCCGACGCCTACCGCCTCGTCACTGCCGGCGCCGGCCCGACGCCGTCGCCGCAGGGCGTCTCGGCGCTGAGCCGTGCCGCTGCCTCTTCCAAGTCGCACGCGCATGGCTGGCTCATCGGGTTCGACAAGGAGTCGTTGAACCCGACGGACGCAATGATTGCGTTGGGTGTGCACCTGGGCGGCTTTGGCCTCGGCCCGACCCGCACGAGCACCGGTCCGGCGATCGACGGGGACGGGACCAAAGAGAGCATCTACGCACGGGCGCTGGCGATCAGCACCAAGCACGGCCAGACGCTGCTTCTGGCGGACCTCGAGAACCAGGGCACCTTCGCCGCCTACAAGGAGGGTCCCTACGGCATCTGGGACATCCGCCAGAAGGTCGCGCAGGACCTGCACCTCGACCCCGCGGACATCGTCGTCAACTCGGACCACAGCCACTCCGGCCCGGACCTGATCGGGCTCTGGGGCGGCGTCCCGGTCAGCTACATGCAGCTCCTCTTCAACCAGACCGTCAAGGCGCTCGAGACCGCGTACGCGAACCGCGTTCCGGCCGAGCTCGAGGTCGGCACCGACACCCCGGTCGTCCCTGACCCGGCGGTCGGCGGCTACATCCCCGGCACCGCGACGCCGGGCGAGACCCTCGACCACAGCCAGTTCGACACCGACACCCAGAACGGCTACCCGGACAACCTGGTGGACACCCAGCTGCGCGTGCTGCAGGCGTACGACGAGCTCGGGCACCCGATCGGCACGCTCATCAACTACGCGGCCCACGCGGACGTGATGGGCAGCTCCAACCTCGGCTATTCGGCCGACTGGCCGGGCCGCGTCGCCACGGCGACCGAGAAGGCCCTCGGAGAGCCGGTCGCGGTGACCATGCCCGCCGACGTCGGGCGCACGCAGCCGCCGCGGCCGCACAGCGACCCGGCGTGCGGTCAGGCGGGGCATCCCAACTGCAACATCGACCAGCTCGACACCTGGACCCGGATCTTCACGCCCTGGGTCCTCCAGGCGGTGGCGACCGCCGCCCCCGTGACGGGCAACCAGGTCGCGAGCGAGGAGATCCTGACCCGCGAGGCGGCCACGAACCCGGCCCTGCTCGGCGTCGGCTACAGCGGTGAGGCGCCGGCACGCGGCTTCGGCGCCTACCGGTCGACCACCCCGCCCTGGATCACGGGCAACGTCGTCGGTACGTTCGTCTCCGCCCACCGGGTCGGGAACATCCTCCTGACCGCCAACCCGGGCGAGGCCTACCCGGACATCCGCTTCGGTCTGCTGAAGGGGTTCACGACGGCGCCGCAAGCGGCATTCACGTTCGGGCTGGCCAACGACCAGCTCGGCTACCTGATCGCGCCCGCCAGCGAGTACGGCTGGATCACGACAAGCAACGTGGGCAACGACAACTCCTTCTTCAACGTCAGCGTCCAGTACGGCGACCACATCTACTGCACGCAGGTGGCGGAAGTTGAGGCGCTGGGCTTCGCCGTAGCGCCGTCGGCGCAGCCCTACGGCCCGGACGCCGTCTCGCCGGTCTGCCAGGCGGAGGCCGCCAGCGATGCCGCGCCGATGGGCCCGGCGCCGCAGCAGCCGTGGCCATTCGGCGACGGCCAGGACGTCGCCGTCCCCGGCACCTGAAGCGACTCGGAGTTATCGCCGGAGCGGTAGCCGTGCTCACCACTGCTCTGGCTGGCCACCCCGGGACCTAGCCGCGGCTAGCGGCCGGCGCGGATGAAGACCTGGATCTGAGTCGGGAACTTCTCCAGGACGTGATCAGGAACCTGGTAGCCCATCCCGGCGTGCGGGCTCTCCACCCAGTTCTCCGTCGCCATGGCTATCAGTTCCTTCAGAACGCCGGCGTCGAGACCGACAGCTGAGATCCGGGCCGCCTGGGAGTCGATCCACTCGCCGGCGGCCGCCAGGAGCCCGTCCACCTGCTCCCTGAGCTCGTCGGCGGCCGCGGTGATGTCGCGATTGTCGGACCGCGCCGCCAGCAGACGGCCCTTGCTCTCCCAGACGTGCGGCATCAGGCCGGCCACCCAGGTCCTGTACTCGAGACTTAGATCACGCAGCTCGCGAAGACGGTCCGGGCCCACCTGCTGCGCCCAGGTCGCACGCTCCTCGGCGGTGCCCAGCGAGCAGCGCGGGTAGAAGCCGCCGGTCGCCTCGGCGCCGATGGCCAGGTGCCGGCAGGTTGCCACCGGGCGGAGCGGCTTGTAGCGCGTGTCCAGCGCGGTGAACTCCTCCTGCGTGTACGCGATGCAGTCGTGAAAGTCCGGCCCAAAGTCACGTGAAAATGGGCAGCGGTCGGCGATCGGGGGCGCGTCGAGCTCCGTGATCTCCATGCAGAGTGGGTCTCTGAGCATAAACGTGAATTGGGCGTGTGTCTCGAATCTGATTCGCTCTCAATCACAAGAGGTGGCAGCGGCCTGTCGTCCAGGCCTGCCGCGGCCCCTCCGCCCGGCTCCGCCGGGCACCTCCCCGTAGGGGAGGGTTATCTCCCCTCCCTCCCCTGCGGCGAGGGTCAGGGTGGGGTCGGCGGGGTCGGCGGACAATTCGGTGATGCGTCCGCCGGCGGAGCCCGGGCTGTGTTCGACCTGCCAGTTCTCGAGGGTGGTCGCAGGCCGCGCGACGAGCTTCTGGCTCTGCCGGCGGTCGGAGTCCGATCGGAGCTACCCGCGCTACCCCCGCTTGCCTGTGCTCACCTGCCGCGGCTATGTTGTCCTTACAGAATGCGCGGGGGAATATCCACCAGCGCGCGACTCCTGATAACTGCAGGCGCGCTGTTCGGTTTGGTGTTGATGGCGGTTTCGGCCGATGCGGCCGGGTCGCCCAAGTTCAGCCTCGCGACGGTCGGCGCCTACGGCGGGGAGCCTTCGATCCTCTCCGACCACTCCGGCCTGCTCTACGACACGAGCCCCAGCAGCATCACGGTCGGGGGCAGGCGGGTCATCCCGATCTATCGCTCAAAGGACAAGGGCAAGACCTGGACGCGCATCCAGGAGGCGGATACGAGCAGCGGCGACGACTGCCTCGCTGTGAACCAGCTGAACGACCTGTTCTGGTGCAACCTCCAGATCGTCACCTCGCAGGGCATCACGCCGCTGCAGGCCGACGTCTGGGGCTCGACCGTCGCGAGCAGCTGCACCACGAACTGTCACTGGGTGCACGGCGACGGTGTCGCCCCCGGCACCTGTTCAACGAGCTGCAGCGTCTTCGGCGTCGACCGCCAGTGGACCGCGGCCACCGTCCCGCCCGGGAAGACCAGGGACCAGGGCGAGGTCATCATCATGTACCACGACTTCTACGGCCCCTCCCAGATCTGGGTGAACATCTCCCAGGACGGCGGCAAGACGTTCGGTGCGCCGACCGAGGTCCTGGCGAACCCTGCCGTCACACCCGGCGCCGTGACCGGCACGCTGGTCGCGGAGGGCTACACCTTCTGCAACACGGTCCCCGCCGGGATCAGCATCGTGCCCAACGGCAAACCGCACGCCGGCCGTATCTATGTCGGCTGGATTGCGGCCGACCTCGCCCAGAACGCGACCGGCTGCAACCTGACCATGCTGCAGTCGTTCCACACCGCGTGGATCTCGTATTCCGACGACAACGGCGCCAGCTGGACGCCGCAGCAGGTCATCGACATGGGTATCGGGCACGACCTGTCGACGCCGTTCGTCGGCATGGCCGCGGACGTGGACGGCAATCCCTACTTCGCGTTCGACTCGCAGGCCATGGACCAGAACCCCGCCGTCTGCGCGGTGGAATCGACCCTGGGGACGGTGCAGAGCGACCCGAGCTGCCAGTACAACCTGTACGTCGCCTGGTCGCAAGACGGCGGCAGCACCTGGAACGGCGGCGGCGGGCTGGTCCCCGGCAGCGCGGCGGCCCCGATCCAGGTGAGCTCGCCGACCGAGACCGGCACCCACCTCTATCCGACGATCGCCGCCGGCAAGCCCGGCCAGGTGGCGGTGGGCTGGCTCTACACGCCGACGATCGTGCCGACCGATCCGCTGGGCAAGCTCGACCCGGGCGGCTGTGCGGGCCCGGTCGCCGGCAACCCGTCCACATACCCGCCCACCTGCGACTGGTACCTCGAGGCGGGCCAGACGTTCAACCTCGCCGCCACCAAGCCGAGCTGGCAGACGCTGCGCCTGACCACCCACCCGATGCACTACGGCGACATCTGCAACCTGGGCATCTTCTGCGTCGACCCGAACTCCAACCGCAACCTCGCGGACTTCAACCAGGAGACGCTCGACCCGACGACGGGCTGCGCGCACATCGGTTATTCGGACGACAACGCCGGCACGCTGGCGGACCCGCACAACCCGAGCCCGTACGGGAACCACCTGGTGGTCGCGAACCAGACCGCCGGCTGCCTCGACGCCTTCGCCACCGCGGCCAGGAGTGGGACGAGCCCCGCGACCCTGTCCGAGCCGCCGTCCGTGCCTCTGGCCGCCTGGCTGATCCTCGCCGCCGGCGGCGCCCTCCTGGTCGGTGGCGCCGCCTGGCGCCGGCGCGCCCGCGAGCTGAGCTGAGCGAAGAGGGCGCCGACTGGGCTCGCCCGGTCGTGCACTGGGAGATCGCCGCCGCCGACCCCGAGCGCCTGCGCGAGTTCTACGCCGGGCTCTTCAACTGGAAGATCGGCTCGAGCGGCCCCATTCTCAACATCGAACCGGGCGTCGGCGGCCCCCAACCCGGGCCGGGCGGGCACATCAGGAAGGACGAGCGCGTGGGTGTGACCCTGTATGTCCAGGTCCGCAACCTCGCGGACTCGCTGCGGCGGACGGTCGAGCTCGGCGGCACGGTCGTGGTCGAGCGGCTGCAGGTGCCGGATGGCGCGACCCTCGCCCTGATCGAGGACCCGGAGTCCAACCGGGTGATGCTGGTCCAGCAGTAGGCCAAGCGGGGGCCCCCTCCCGGCGCTCCGCGCCGGACTCCCCCACCAAGTGGGGGAGAGTCACCACCGACTCCTCCCCACTTGGTGGCGCCGGAGGGCCACGCGAGTCAGTCCGAAACCCGCCGCCTTTCGATTGCGCCCGCTTCGACCGCCACGCGTACCGCGTCCTCCCGCGCGTGCACGCCCAGCTTTTCGAGCACGACCTGCACGTGGCCGCGCGCTGTGGGAACGCTTACCGACAGGCGCTCCGCGATCTCGCGGCTGCCGATGCCCTCGGCGAGCAGGGTCAGCACCTCCTTCTCGCGCGGGGTGAGGGACCCGAGCCGCCGCTCCGCCTCGCGTGCACGCGTCGCGGCCGCCCGCGTCTCCCGCAGGGCTTCCGCAAGCCGGGCCGGCGGCAAGAGCACCTCGCCCGCGGCGGTGCGGCGGATGGTGTCGGTCACGCGCGCGATGTCCTCGGTCTTGGGCAGATAGGCCGCGGCCCCGGCCTCCACGCTCTCGACGAACGCGCGGTCGCTGGTGTCGCCCGAGATCATCACCACCACCAGCTCGGGCAGGGCGGCCCGCAGCCGGGCCGCCGCCTCGGCGCCCGTTCCGTCGGGAAGGTGATAGTCGACCAGCGCCACTTTGGGTCCCAGCTCGCCGGCGAGCCGAACCGCTTCGGCCACCGTCGCAGCCGACCCGAGCACCTCGAGGTCGGACTCGGCGCTCAGCGCCGCTGCCAAACCGGCGGCAAGAACGCGATGATCATCGATGATCAGCACGCCAATCTTTTCAGTCACCGGCCGTTATATAGCCTGCGCTCATGCAGCTAGTTGACCTGAGGCGGTCGCGGTCCCGCGCCCGGGCTCGGGCCGCGGCGGCGGCGGGAGGCGCGGTGGCGCCTGCGTCGGCACGCCTGGAAGTGCGTTCGGACTACCTGGACGCACAGGCGCGCTCGGCCGGAGAGTCGGTCGCGCAGCTCTGCCGCTGGCTCTTCATCGCCCTGATCGCCCTGCTCAACAACTTCGGCTTCGTGCCGACCCAGACCCGGATCTTCGTGGACGGCCTGCTGGGCTTCTGGGCGCTGGTCAGCCTGCTGGTCACCGTCCTGCTGCTGACGCGCCAGCGGCCGGGCCGGCTCTTCACCTTTGCCCTCACGGGCATCGACCTCCTGATCGCCTCGGCGCTGGTGTACTTCTCGAACGGCTTCGACAGCCCCTTCTTCCTCGCGCTGTTCCTGACCGTGATCACGAGCTCGGTCCGCAGCGGGGTCTGGGCCGGGCTGATCTCGTCCGGGATCATCGGCGCTCTCTACCTCTCGGTCGGCGGCCTGGCGCCGCAGGTCGCGGCGACGCCGCACGACCTCCAGATGGGGCGGCTGGGACGCGTCTTCATGGTCGTCGTGGTGGGCGCCGTGACCGCCCTCATGACCCGCGAGCTCCTGCGCGAGCGCGGTCTCGCCCTCAAGGCCGCGGCCGAAGCTGAGGCGCTGCGGGAGCTGGCGGTCAACCTTGCCAGCGGCCTCGGGCGCGACGAGGTCATCAACACGGTCCTGGAGCGGGCGATGCACGTGACCGGCGCCAGCGAGGCGGCGCTCTTCCTCCTCTCCGGCGACGAGATCACTCGCGTCGGCAGCCGGGCGTCGGGCGACGCGCCGCCCTCCTGGGACGGCCAGCTCGACCAGGACCTGCTGCGGTCGCTGGAGACCACCCACTCCCTGGCGGGCGGCACGGTGCTGCTGGTCCCGGTCAACCCGGAGGACGGCGGCGGGACCTTTCTGCGCCTGCGCTCGACCGCCCCGTTCACGCCGCGGGCGCGCTTCCTCGCCTCGGCCATGGGAACCACGGTGAGCGGAGCGATCGCCGGCTCGATCAAGCTGCAGCGGCAGGCGCAGGAGCTTGACGCCCTGCGCTCCCGGGCTCGCGAGCTCGCCGCCCAGGACCAGCGCCGCAGCGACGTCTTCAGCCTCGTCTCCCACGAGCTCCGGCGCCCACTGGCGGTGCTCAACGTGTACAGCGAGCTGCTGCGGCGAGACCTGCCGGGGCAGCACCTGGTGGGATCGATCGACGCCGTCGACACCATGGCCGCGAGCCTCCGCGAGATGGACCTGCTGATCGACCAGCTGCAGATGATGGCGCGCCTCGACGCGGGTGAGCCGATGCCCCAGCCGGCCGACCTCGACCTCGAGGAGCAGATCGACCTAGCCCTGCGCGCCGTGGCTCCGCTGGCCGGACCGAATCACCGGCTCACCGTGCACTGCCCGCGGCCGGTCGCCGTGCGGGCCGACGCCCAGCACATGCACCTCCTGCTGACCAACCTGGTCGGCAACGCGATCAAGTACTCGCCGGACGGCGGCGAGGTGAGCTGCACCGTCAGCCAGGAGGGACGGAACGGCGTGGTGGCGGTCTCCGACGAGGGGATCGGCATCGAACCGGGCGAGCAGGACCTCCTCTTCAATCGGTTCTCACGACTTTCGAACGCCGCCCGGGCCGGCATCGAGGGCAGCGGGCTCGGGCTCTACATCTGCCGCCGCCTGGCGCGCCTGCAGGGCGGCGCCGTGCAGGCCGAACCCCGGCCCGGAGGCGGGAGCACGTTCAGGCTGCTCCTGCCGCTGGCCAAGCCCTAACCGGACGGCCGATCGCCGGCTGCGCAGGCGATGGGGGTTTCCCCTCCAGGTGCATGCCTTCGGCGCACTGCCTCTGCACGATGCGGACGGACCGCCTGCTGAGTACCGTGCCGGTTGCTCATGTACGTCGCGCAGCCTCCCCGTACCGCCCTGGTACAGGAGTAGGGATGGAGCTCAGGGACCATCCGCTCTTCGCCGGCTGTGACCCGGCCGTGCTGGATCCGATCCTGCGCCCGCTGCGCCCGCAGAGGACGCGCAAAGGTCACCTGCTGGTCGCGGCTCGCACCGGCCCTGCGGACCTCTTTCTCATCCTGCACGGGACCCTGATGGCCTTCAGCCAGACAGCTCGAGGCCGCCGGATCATTTTCGAGCTCGCCGGACCGGGCGAACTCGACGGGATCCTGGCCGCCGTGGGGCGCGCCGGCCACTTCACGCAGGCCGCGTCGGACTGCCTGCTCGTACGGCTCTCGGGCGAGGAGCTGCGGCGGCTGATCCAGGCCGACGCCCGCGTCGCCGTCAACCTTGCCGACCTGCTCCTGACCCGGCAGGAGAAGCGCGAGGCCCAGATCGAGGCGCTTGCGGAGTCCGCCACCGTTCACCGACTGGCCCGCCAGCTGCTGGCGCTCGGGCGCTTTCTCGGGAAGACCGAGCCCAATGGAGAGCTCCGGATCGCGCGCGTCACCCACCAGACGCTTGCCGACATGGTCGGACTGCGAAGAGAGACGGTGACGATGAAGCTCGAGGAGCTGGTCGCCGCCGGCGGCGTGGCGGTTGAAGGCCGCCAGCTTCGGCTGCGGCCTGGGGTCCTGGAGGACTTGATCGAGCGGCCCGCCAGCAGCGGCTAACGGGCTGGACTGGGCGCCCGCCCGCTCACGGCTGATCGGCCAGCCGCCCGGGCACCTCCGCGTCCTCGTCCAGGTGGTGGCTCGCGCACACCCGGTGATAGCCGTCCGCGATCGTCAACGGCCTGCCCCGCGCCAATTCGCCGCGCACCAGCAGCACCGGTGAGAGCCGCCCCCCGGTGCGGACCTTCGCGAGGTCCTTGGCAACGTGGACGTTGTCGGGCGGCAGCAGCGGCAGGCCGCTCGCTCGCAGCAGGTCCTTGGCCTGGAAACGCTGCAGCGGTGCTTGCCGCAGCAGCTGGACGAGGCGCCCGGCGTGCTCCGGCGCCGACAACAGGCTGAGGTAACTTTCGGCCGCCGGGTAGTCGTGCTCTTCCGGCTCGTCCTTCCAGTGCGGCTCCGCCACGGCGTCAGGCGGGCGGCTTCGTGTACTCGGCCGCTCGGATGAGACCCGCGCGGCTCCGGAGCGCCCACGTCGAGCCCTTGGATGCTTTCGCCGACGCCGGCGCCAGGCCCTCGTTGCGCAGCTCCGCAAGCAGCTCGTCGAGGACGTCGCCGTGTGTGCAGGCCACGACGGACTCCCCGCTGATGAGCAGCGGCTCGATGCCGTCGAGACCGTGGCCCTCGCCCAGCTCGGCGACCGCTTCAACCGGCAGCCCCAGGGCCTCCGCAAGCGGCTCGAGCGTTTGCATGCAGCGCACGTAAGGACTGCTCATGAGCCGGGTGACGCCGGCGTCTCGAAGGGACTTCACGAGCCCGCGCGCCTGCTCCCAGCCGCGGTCGTTGAGAGGCCGGAGATGGTCTGGCTGCGTCCACTCCGAGCGCTCGCCGGCGTCGGCGTGACGGACGGCCCAGACCCGGCTCTCGCGAAGGAGCGGTTGGAGAAGGCCCCGGTCGCGCTCGTAGCTGAGCAGCTTGTCGGCCTCAGCCGGCGTGACCCAGCGGGCGACGTCGACCTCCGCCTGCCCGCGGAGCTCGCCGGGCTCGGGGCGCATGAGCCACCAGCGGACCTCCTTCGGGCGGCCCTTGCGGTCGACGTACTCCGTCGTCCCGACCGGTCCCAGCAGGTGGCAGCGCAGTCCGGTCTCCTCCTCCACCTCGCGAAGGGCGCAGTCCTCCCAGCTCTCGTCCGGCTCGCATTTGCCCTTGGGCAGGCTCCAGTCGTCGTACTCGGGCCGGTGGACCACGACCAGCCGGACGTCGCCGGCCCCGTTGCGAACGACGACCCCGCCGGCCGCGCGGACCACGCCGTCGGCGGGCAGGGACGCCCCGCTCACAGCGTGGCGGCGGCCCGCTTGCGCAGGGACTTCCAGGCGGCCGGCCACTCGCGGCGCGCCTGCGCGGCGTCGCCGCCGGCCAGGCCCCAGAGCTCCCCGGCGGCAAACGCCTGCGTCGAGGTCAATCCGCTTCGCTGCTGCCGCAGCCAGTCCTGGGCCACCACCGCGTCCTGATGCCTCCCGAGCACGTCCTGCACCGCCGCCGCCTCCTTGGCCAGCTTGTCATATCCGCCCAGCGCGATTCCAACGGCCTCCGCCGCGTAGCGCAGGCGCTTGGCGAGGATGCGCACCTCGTGCAGAGCCGCGTCAGGTGGGTCGGCGGCCAGGCCTCTGACGTCACGCCGGATGCGCCGCCAGTTTCGCTCGACGAGTGGCGGCAGCACCTCAACGGCCGGGGCGTCGGCGGCGATCAGCAGGGGCGGCTCCCGGCCGGCCGCGAGCAGCGCCTCGATGAGGTCGAGATAGCGAGCCGACTCGAGGTCGGCGAGAAGTCGCCGGCGGGCGTCCTCGCGGACGCGATCGAGGCGGGCGGCGACTCTCATCCCCGTGGCGCGGTCCTCCCGGGGGAGCCTCCGGGCGAGCGAGCGCAGCAGTTCGCGCATGACCTCGGCGTCCCGGACTGCGCCGAGGTCGCCTCCGAGCCATTTCAGCTCTCCCCGCATTCGGTCCGCCCACTCCGGCTCCAGCAGGTCCTTGAAGGTGCGCAGGTCGGCGCGCAGCCGGCGGGTGGCTACGCGGGCTTGATGAACAGCCTCCTCGTCATCGCCCAGGCGGACCCCGGGGTCGTTCTTGAGCAGCCGGCTCGTGGCGGCCGCGATCGCGGCGGCGACGGTGGCGCCGGCCGGGTCCGACGGGTGGACCGGCAGCACGTGGGCCTCCGGCGGGCCTTCCGCCTTTGGTCCCAGGGCCCGCACGGCCTTGGAGACGGGGTCGATGGCCGTGCCCAGGGGAATGAGCAGGGAGCGGATCTCGGCGAGCACGTCGTCGGCTGCGGTGGGGGCCAGCTCAACCTCCAGCTGCCGGAAGCGCGCCGCCAGCCTACGGCCATCGATGACCGAGACCTCGTCGTCGTCGATCTCGGCGACCCGGGTGCCGGCCTCGTCGGTCAGCTCGCTGACGCGGCGGACCGTGCGCAGGCGCGCCACGGGCTCGGGCTCGTCGCGGCGCAGCAGCCCGCGCAGAAGCGACATTGCCGCCGCCGGCGGCTTTCCCGCCGGGCCTTCGAACTCCACCTCGTCGCGTGTGACGACCCCTTCGGCGGCGCCACCTGGCAGCTTCACGGTCCAGCCCTCGCCGGCCCGGTAGCGGAGCGTGACGCCCCACCGCGCGAGGCGCAGATCGGGGATGTCGAAGTAGGTCGTGACAAGGCGCTTCTCGGCCTCGTCGCGGACACTCAGGCCGAGGCTGTCGAAGCTGGGGAGTCTGAACGTGGGCGGAGCGCTGAGCTTCAGTTCACGCTCACGCGCCAACGGCCGGCTCCTCCCCGCGCGCCCGCTCGATGGCGAGCTGCATGAACCGCTCCTGGGCGTTCACCCGCTCCTCGCCGGCCCAGCGCGCCCAGCTGCCGTCGGGCCGCAGCTCCCACGCCAGCTCGGTGTCGCTCCAGCAGATCTCGAAGACCTGGTCGAGGCGGGCCTTGAGGTCGGCGGCCTGGACCGGGACGAGCACCTCGACGCGCCCGTCGAGGTTGCGCTGCATGAGGTCGGACGAGCCGATGTAGTGCACGGAGTCGGCGCCGTCGCCGAAGCGGAAGATCCGCGAGTGCTCGAGGAACCGGCCCACGAGCGAGCGGACGCGGATGCGGTCGCTCATCCCGGGCACCTGGGGGCGCAAGCCACAGATGCTACGCACGATCAGCTCGACCTCCGCCCCCGCGGCGGAAGCGGCATAGAGGCCGTCGATGATCTCAGGGTCGATGAGGTTGTTCAGCTTGAAGGTGATGCGGCCGCCCTCGTGCGATTCCCGCCGGATCAGCCGCAGCAGCTCGCTGCGCAGCGTCAGCGGCGCCACGAGCAGCCGCGAGTAACGGCGCTGCCGGCTGTAGCCGGTCAGGAAGTTGAAGAGGTCGGCGGCGTCGGCGCCGAGCGCGGGGTCGGCCGTCAGCAGCCCGATGTCCTCATAGCTGCGCGCGGTGGCCGGGTTGTAGTTGCCGGTGCCGAAGTGCACGTAGTTGCGGATCCCGCCGCGCTCGTTGCGGACGACCAGCGACACCTTCGCGTGCGTCTTCAATCCGACCACGCCATAGACGACGTGGACGCCCGACTCCTCGAGGCGGCGCGCCCAGAGGATGTTCGCCTGCTCGTCGCCACGGGCTTTCAGCTCGACCAGAGCGACGACCTGCTTGCCCGTCTCGGCGGCCAGCATCAGCGACTCCGCGATCGGACTGACCGGGCCGGACGTGCGATAGAGCGTCTGCTTGATCGCCAGGACGTCAGGGTCGCGCGCGGCCTGGTCGATGAAGGCTTCCACCGTGCTCGTGAAGGACTCATAGGGGTGATGGACGAGGACGTCTCCCTGGCGCAGCACCCTGAAGAGGTCCAGCCCGCGAGCGTCGGGCGGGTTGAGGCGCGCGGGAGTGAGAGGCGTCCAGGCCTCTTTCTTCAGATCGGGGCGGTCGATCGAATACAGAGACTCGAGACCCCCGAAGTCGAGCAGGCCGCCACTCTGATAGACGCTGTCCGCCTCGCATTCGAGCTCGCGCAGCAGCAGCCCGAGCACCTCTTTGGACATGCCGGTCTCGATCTCGAGGCGCACCACGCGCGCCGAGCGCCTCTGTCTGCGGAGCTCGGTCTGCACGGCCGCGAGCAGGTCGCCGCTCTCATCTTCGACCACGTCGAGGTCGGCGTCGCGAGTGACCCGGAAAGCGTTCTGGCTGACGATCTCCATGCTCGGGAACAGTTGGTCCAGGTGCGCGGCGATCACCTGCTCGACGGGCACGAAAAGGGATCCCTCGCCGACCCTCACGAAGCGCGGCAGCAGCGGCGGCACCTTGACGCGGGCGAAGCGCGGCCTGCCGCGGCGGCCCTCGCGCACTCTCACGGCGAGGTTCAGAGAGAGGTTCGAGATGTAAGGGAAGGGATGTGCGGGATCGACGGCGAGCGGTGTGAGGACCGGGAAGATCTGGTCGCGAAATACGGCGGTGAGTGCGCGGCGGTCTCTGGCACCGAGGTCGGCCACCTCGGTGATCTGGATGCCGTGCTGCTCGAGCCCAGGTCTCAGCTGGTCATCCCAGAGGATGTCGGCGCGGGCCAGCAGGTCGTTGACCAGCCCGCGAACCGCCACGAGCTGATCGTGCGGTGTCCTGCCGTCGGGCGCGACGGTGCTGATGCCGGCAAAGAGCTGGTCGTGCAGGCCTGCCACGCGCACCTGGAAGAACTCATCGAGGTTGCCGCTGAAGATGGCGAGAAACCGGACCCTCTCCAACAGTGGAAGCTCGTCCTGCTCAGCGAAAGCCAGGACCCGCGCGTTGTAAGCAAGCCAGGACAGATGCCGGCTGAAGTAACGCCCGTCCGGTTCGGCGGCGGCGCCCTTCTCACTCTCAGGATCTGCGGTCAAGCCAGATTCAATAGCCATTGCGTTAAGAACCGGAGAAGGGCGTATTAACCGCCCATGCTCCCTCCCGATAGCCGTCCACCCTTGAGGTTAGGATGATGACCTGTTCGGGGACTGAGTTTAGGTCTATTGCCGGAAGGAAGGAGATTCCGAATTGGGAAACAAAGCGAAAATCGCGAAGCTCAAGAAGCAAGTCAAGAAGCTTGCTCAAGAGGTGACCGGCCTGGCGTCGGCCGACGGCGCGAAAGCCGCCGCTAAAGCGGTCGCGAAAGCGGCTCCGAAACCCGCTGCCAAGCCCGCCGCAAAACCGGCATCGACCGCCGCCGCCAAGCCCGCCGCCGCCAAGCGGCGTCCCGCCCGAAAACGCCCGGCGACGAAGAGCCCGGCAAAGCAGGCTCCGAAGCCCGCTCCGTCAGCCGGCCAGCAGCCCCAGCCCTAGCGCCTCCACCGCGAGCTCCAGCACGACGCGCTCGCGGTCGTGCGTGAGCGCGTTGCGCGCCTCGCCAGGCGTCAGCCAGCTGAGCTTGGAGATCTCGCGGTTGGGTCGGAATGACCCCGGTCCTGACCGCACCAGCCAGTAGCTCGCCAGCTTCGTGCGCCCGGAGCGCGACGCGAAGATCAGATTGGCAAGGGGAGCCGCGTGGCGGGACGTGAACCCGGTCTCCTCCAGCAGCTCGCGCCGGGCAGCGTCGTCAAGCGGCTCACCGGGCCGCGGCGAGCCCTTCGGAAAGCCCCAGTCGCCGCGGCGCCGGCGCTTCACGAGAGCGATCTCGAGCCCTCCGGAACGGTCGTAGCGCCAGGCGACCGCGACGGCGCTCAAGCCGACGAAGACCGCGCCCGGCGCCTCAAGCAGCCAGGGGGCCGCCGGGGCTACCAGCCCGATGTCGTCGCGCCAGTCTTCTGCGACTTGTGCTGTGACCATGACTGAAGCGTTGAGCGGGAGCTTACCGCCCGGATGTTAACAGCGGGCTAACGCTCGGGGGGAAATTGTTTTCTTGACAGTCACCTAATCGTGGCGTCGCACGGCGCTGATCCCCTCTTAACCGATCGCGAACTACGTTCGATTCGACGCAGTCAAACCGTTGAGGAGGAGTCGCACGTGAAGGGTTCGCTGCTTGGGCTCGCATTGATGCTGGTTGTGCCGCTGGTGCCGGCGGCAACGACGGTCGGTGCGACAGAAGCTGCCGCTCGCAGTCCCATCGAGCACACGATCATCGTCTATCAAGAGAACATCTCGTTCGACCATTACTTCGGCACCTTCGGTCACGGCAGTGCCGGCATTCCGGACGGTGCATTGGTCACACATTCGCCGTCGAATGCCGCCTACTCACCGTTCCGTCTGGACGGTCAGACGCAGGACATCACATGTGACGTGGATCACGGCTACGCGGACATGATCAAGATGGCGGACCACGGCGCCATGGACATGTACACGCAGTTCGGGAATGACAAGGCGGTCGCCGACCCGAGCTCGGCGAGCTCGTCCACGTGTCCCAGTCTCGAGAGCCAACCGGCGGGACCCGCGCTCTCCCTGGGGTACTACGACGGCGCCCCGGGCGCCGCGAGCGCGCCGCTTCAGAACTATTGGAACCTGGCCTCGCACTACACGCTGGCGGACAACTTCTTCCAGGGTGTTTATGGTCCGTCCACGCCCGGCGCCGAGTGGCTGGTAGCCGCGACCAACAACACTGTCGGCGACCCCAACCCCCTGAACGACAAGTGCGAGTCGGACTACGCCGGCAGCATGCCGCAGCAGGACATCCCCAACCTCGGCTCCGAGGCATCGAGCGCGGGCGTCAGCTGGGCCTGGTTCCAGGGTGGCTTCGGCGCCTGCACCACGACCGCGACCAACGGCTACAGCGCCCACCACGACCCTTTCCAGTACTTCACGAGCACCGCGGACCTGAACCACAACTGGGCCTATGACCCGAACTTCGCCTACGCGGACCCGAGCCAGCACCAGCGCGACCTGAGCTTGCTCGACGACGCCCTGGACGGCACCGCCGTCGGCGGCACCATCCCCACCCTGCCGTCCATCTCCTGGGTCAAGGCGCCGACGGAGGCTGACGGCCACCCGAAGACCTCGGGACCGGCCGAGGACGACCGCTTCATCGGCGACCTCGTCAACCGCGTCAAGGCGAGCCCATACTGGGGCCACACCGCGATCATCGTGGCCTTCGACGAGACCGGCGGCTGGTGGGACCACGTCGCGCCGCCGGAGCTGACCGGCAACTTCGCGCCCTGGGACGCGGGTTCTCCGAACTTGAGCGGCTGCCAGTATCCGGGCGACGGCAAGGCGTGCGGCGAGGGCGGCTTCGGCCCCCGCATGCCGGTCCTGGTCATCTCGCCGCACGCGCGGAAGCAGTTCGTCGACCACGACCAGATGGACACCGCGTCGCTCGACCGCTGGGTCGAGTGGGACTACGGGCTACCGGCGTTGGGCGTCTGGGGAGACCGCGATGTCAACGCGGGTTCGCTGCGCAGCGCCTTCGACTTCTAGCGAGCTTTTCAGCCAGGCGGCCGGACGAGGAGTCCGGCCGCCCCCGCCGCGGCGGCCCGGGCGCGCAACCCCGGGTCGTCACGGCGAGTGACGATCAGCACCGGGATCGCGGCGGTCCGCTTCTCGGCGCGCAGGATGGCGGCCACGGCGAAGCCGTCCAGCGGTTCGGCGTCGGCATCGGCGAGAACGAGGTCGACGCCGTTGAGCAGCCCGGCGCGCAGCGAGGCGATCGGATCGGCGCTGTGTTGACCGATGCGCAGGATACGGCGCCGCGGTGTGGCGGCCAGTGCGCATTCATAACTGCAGTAGCACTCACCAGTCCGCCAGACGGCGGCGTCCTCGACAGAGCTCGCGCACACTGCGCAGAACATCTGCCGCCGCTCGAGTGCTTCCATCGGTCTGGCGCCAGTGAAGGTACCGATCGACAGTTAAGCAACGGTTTGCAAGCGGCCAAGGTTTGCTCCGAGAACCGCAACGCTTTCTTCCTATACTCCGGCCGTGATCTGGGACCGCTGGCGGCGGCGGGCGGCGCCTGAGCAGGTGCAGCCGCCGGTGGGACCCTTCGCCGACCTCCTCGAGGAGGCGCCCGTCCCCGCCCTGCTGCTGGACGCCACCAACTCGGTCATCGCCATGAATCGTGCCGCCGCGGCCTTCTTCACCGCGGCGCGATCGGACCTGCCTCGGGGTGTCATCGAGGTGACGCGCGAGGGCGTGCTCCTCGACGTGCTGCGAGGGGGCCGGCCCGAACGCGAGGTCGAGCTCGTCCACAGCCGGCGCGCCGTACAGGTCCGACTGGTGCCCGGACCCGCGTCGGGCGACACGTTGATGTTCCTAACCGACGTCACCGACCTTCGCCGCCTGGAACGCGTGCGGCAGGAGTTCGTCGCCAACCTCTCGCACGAGTTGAAGACGCCTGTCACCGCGCTGCGGCTGGCGATCGAGAGCCTCGAGGGAGGACCGCACGAGTCCGACTGGCGCCGCTTCGTCCAGCGTGCGCTGGACGAGGCTGACCACCTGACCGGGGTGATCGAGAACCTGCGCCGGCTGGCGTCGTTGGAGGCCGGCGAGGTGCGCGCGGACCTCGGCGACCTGCCGCTCGCGGAGGCTGTCGGCGAGGTCGTCCAGCGCCTGCGCATCGAGCCCCGCACCAAGGTCGAGGTCGACGCCGCGCTGACCGTTCGCGCCGACCGCCAGATGTTCGGCCAGGCGCTGGCCAACCTCCTGGACAACGCCATCCGCTTCACCCCGGATGAGGGCGAGGTGGTGATCTCCGCCGTTCCCACCGGTTCTGAGGTGGTGCTCAGGGTCCGCGACCATGGCCCGGGCATCGCGCCCGAACACTGGGAGCGCGTATTCGAGCGGTTCTACAAGGTCGACCCGGCCCGCAGCCGGGACAAAGGAGGGACCGGCCTCGGCCTCGCGATCACCAAGCACCTCGTGCAGGCGCAGGGCGGTCGCATCTGGACCGAGGCCGGTCCCGATGCCGGCCAGGTTTTCTCGGTGGCGCTGAGCCGCGCGGGTTAGCTCAGTACCGCAGCCCCGCCGGTCTTGATCAGTTTGAGCTGGCTGATCGCGTAGGTCTGCGCGTTTGCCGGCAGTGGGGCGTACTGCAGGGACCCGCCCTGGGATTGACCAGGCCCGACCACCCACTGGAAGAGGTAGACCAGCGCCTTCGCCTTGTTGGCATCCGAGATGCTGGTGCGGACGAACCCCCAGGTGTAGCCGGCGATAGGGTAGCTCTTGGCGCCGGGCTCGTTCACGATCGCGAAGTTGTCAGCCGAAAGGCTGCCCTTCTGGCCGGCCGCGGCCGTTGCCCCGGCGACGCTCGCCTGCAGGTAGTCCCCGTCGTGGTTCTTGAGCCAGGCCTGGGTCATGCCGGTCTGGACGACGTAGGCGAGCTCGACGTAGCCGATCGACCCGGCCGTGGACTTGATCTGGCCCGCGACGCCCGCGGTGCCCTTGGCGCCGACGCCGGCAGGCCAGCTGACCGCCTTGCCGGTCCCGGGACCGTTGCCCCAGGCGTTACTGACGACGGAGAGGTAGTTGGTGAAGATGTAGCTGGTGCCGCTGCTGTCGGAGCGGTGGACGACCGTGATCGCCGTGCTGGGAAGGTTGGCGCCCGAGTTGAGAGCCGCGATCTCGGGGTCGTTCCACTTGGTGACCTTCCCGAGGAAGATGTCGGCCAGGGTCGGTCCGTCGAGCTGGAGCTTTTGGACCCCGGGCAGGTTGTAGGCGATCGCCACGGCGCCGAGCGCCACCGGGAACTGAACCAGCGTGCTGGCGCCGCCGGCGGCGGTCACCTCAGAGGCCTTCATGGGCACGTCGCTGGCGCCGAAATCGACGGTGCCGGCGGTGAACTGCTGGATGCCGGCGCCCGATCCGACGCCCTGGTAGTTGATCGTGACTCCCGAGTGGTCCTGGTTGTACTGGTAGAACGCCTTGGTGAAGAACGGCTGCACGAACGTGGAGCCGGCCCCGTTCAGGTTGCCGCTCCCGACGTCCGTCGGAGTCGGTGTCGAACCGCCTCCGGTCCCATTCGCTGATCCCCCGCAGGCCGCGACCAGCAGCGCCAGGAAACCGGCCGCGGCGGGACCGACGGCCCCCCTCAACAAACTCCGCATGACTCCTCCTTGATGACTTGGTTTTTCTGTGTCAGCCGTCTGCACCGTACCCGGCGGATGGAGAAGGACGGGTTAAGCCAGGAGGAAGGGTCGCGAAAGCCTTCCAGACTTAAAGGCTGGATAACCAGCCCTTAACCACCCGGCTCCTATCCTGTGGCTCGTGTTGAGCCGGCGGCCCTCGGAGAAGCCTGAAGCGGGAAGCCAGGCACCTGCCCCACCGTCTGCGCTCCAGATCAAAGTCCCGGGTGCAACGCCGGTACGCGAGTTCGCGGACCAGTCCACCAAGATCTCGATCCGCGATCTCTCCTTCTGGTACGGCGGCTTCCAGGCGCTCACCGGCATCAACCTGGAGGTGCCCGCCGGTCAGATCACCGCCCTGATCGGACCCTCGGGCTGCGGCAAGAGCACTTTGCTACGGGTCCTCAACCGCATGTACGACCTCGTCGGCGGCGCGCGGGCAAAAGGCGCCGTGCTCATCGACGGCGAGGACGTGCTGAGCACGCGTGACCTGCTGGAGCTGCGGCGGAAGGTCGGCATGGTCTTCCAGCGCCCGACGGCGTTCCCGATGTCGATCCGCGACAACATCGCCTTCGCGCCGGAGCGTCTCGGCTGGGCCACGACCCGCGTCCAGGAGTCGATCGAGCGCAGCCTGCGCGACGCCGCCCTCTGGGAGGAGGTCAAGGACCGTTTGGACAAGCCCGCGGTGGAGCTGTCCGGCGGCCAGCTGCAGCGGCTCAGCATCGCGCGCTGCCTCGCGGTCGAGCCGGACGTGATCCTGATGGACGAGCCCTGCTCCGCCCTGGACCCGGTGGCGACGATCAAGATCGAGGACCTGATGCGGCGCCTGAGCGGCGCCTACACGATCGTCATCGTCACCCACAACATGCAGCAGGCGGCGCGCGTGTCCGACCACACCGCTTTCATGCTCATGGAGCCCGAGCAGCGGTACGGCGAGCTGATCGAGTTCGCGCCGACCGACCAGCTCTTCAACACGCCGCGCGACCGGCGGACCGAGGACTACATCACCGGGCGGTTCGGCTAGATGCCCGCCTCCCCCGCACCTTTGCCGGCAAACGTGACGGGAGCCAGGGCGCCAGGTGCGACTTTGCCGGCAAACGTGAGCCGATGACGCGGGAGCTCTTCGAGAAGGAGCTCAGCGCGCTGCGCGAGACCGTGCTCGAGATGGGCAGCAAGGTCGAGTCGCAGATCGCCGATGCGGCCACCGCGATGCAGAAGCGGGACGGCAAGCTGGCCGACCGCGTGCGCCTCGAGGACAGCCAGCTGAACGCGCTCTTCCAACGCATCCGTGAGGAGGCGCTCGTCGTGATCGCGCGCCAGCAGCCGGTCGCGCGCGACCTGCGCCTGCTGATGGCGTTCGTCTACATCGCGGCGGAGCTGGAGCGGATCGGCGACTACGCGGTCCGCATCGCCCGCATGACCGTGACGCTGGTGCAGCTGCCGGCGCGCCCGCTGCGCGCGGAGTTCGGGTTGATGGCCCACCTCGCGATCCGCCAGGTGCACGACATCCTCGACGCGCTGATCGACATGAACGAGCAGGTCGCGCAGCAGGTGGCCGGCCGCGACGATGAGATCGACCGCCTGTATCACCGCCTCTTCGAGGACCTGGTCCATGAGATGGCGCTGGCGGACGACTCGGACGAGACCCTCGCCCTGACGACGCTGGTGCTGATCGCCCACAACCTGGAGCGGATCGCCGACCGCGTCACCAACGTGGCGGAGGACATCGTGTTCCTGGAAACCGGCCAGGTGGTGGAGCTGGGATGAGCGCTGGCAGAGTCCTGGTCGTCGAGGACGACGAGGCCATCCGCGACGTCGTCAAGTTCAACCTCGTCGCCGCGGGCTACGAGGTGCTGGAGGCGGCGGACGGCAACATCGCGCTGCGGACCGCCCGCACCGGGCGGCCGGACCTCGTGATCCTCGACCTGATGCTCCCCGGCATGAGCGGCCTCGAGGTCTGCCGCTCGCTGCGGCGGGACTCCGTGGTGCCGATCATCATGCTCACCGCGAAGGACACCGAGACCGATCGGGTCGTCGGCCTGGAGCTGGGCGCAGACGACTACATCACGAAACCCTTCTCTATGCGGGAGCTGCTGGCCCGCGTCGGCGCGGTCCTCCGGCGCTCGACCGGCCCCGCCTCACCCTCAGAGGTGCCGGAGCGGCAGCAGATGGGCGAGTTCCTGATCGACCGACCGGCGCGCCGGGTGATGGTGGACGGCGGCGAGCTCTCGCTCAGCCGCCGCGAGTTCGACCTCCTCTCCTTCCTGCTCGCCAACCCGGACCGCGTGCACTCGCGCGACTTCCTGCTCCAGCAGGTCTGGGGCTACGACTTCCGCGGCGACCGGAAGACGGTGGACGTGCACATCCGCTGGCTGCGCGAGAAGCTCGAGCACCGCGCCCCTTTCCGGATCGCGACGGTGCGCGGGGCCGGCTACCGCCTCGACCAGGTGACGACGCCCGCCCCGACAGCGAAGTGAGCACCGGCGCCCCGGCCCTCGCGAGGGCCACGTCCGTCCGCCCGCCGCGAGAGGCCTACGGCCGCATCCTGCTGCTGGCCGGTCTCGTCGTCCCGGCGTCGTTGATCGCGATCCTCGCGCTTCTCATCAAAGGGTCCGCGCTCAGCATCGGGACCTTCGGGCCAGGGTTCGTCGTCGCACGCGAATGGGACCCGGTGCACCTGCACTTCGGCGCCCTCACCTTCATCTACGGCACCTTCGTCAGCAGCATCATCGGCCTGCTCCTGGCGCTGCCGATCGGCATCGCCGTGGCTGTGTTCCTGGCCGAGCCGGGCCTCGGCTGGCTGAAGGGGCCGATCGGCATCGGCGTCGAGATGCTGGCCGCGATCCCCAGCGTGGTCTACGGGCTCTGGGCGCTCTTCGTGATGGCCCCATGGGTGTACCTGCACATCTCGAGCCCTGCGAGTGAGAGGCTCGGCCGTTTCCCAGTCTTCGCGCCGGACGCCCAGCAGGCGAGCATGCTCGCGGGGGCCCTGGTCCTCACGATCATGATCCTGCCGTCGCTCGCGGCGGTATCGCGGGATGTGATCCGCGCCGTCCCCCGCGAGATGCGCGAGGCGAGCTACGCGCTCGGCACGACCTGGTGGGAGACGACCTGGCGCATCGTGCTGCCGGCCGCGCGGGCCGGCATCTTCGGCGCGGTCATCCTGGCCTTCGGCCGCGCCGTCGGCGAGACGATCGCGGTCACCATGGTCATCGGCAACCGGCCATCGATCACCGCCTCGGTGGTCCAGCCGGCATACACGATGGCCAGCGTCATCGCGAACGAGTTCACCGAGGCAACGGTCCCGCTGCACATCTCGTCCCTGATCGAGATCGGGCTGCTCCTCATCCTGATCACGCTCGCTCTCAACCTCGGCGCCCTCCTCCTGATCCGCTCGGTGAAGCGACTGTGACGCGGGCGACGCGCCGCCGAATCGCCAACCTGGTCGCACGCGCCCTGGTGCTGGCGCTGGCGGCGGCGGCCGTGATCCCGCTGCTCATGGTGCTGGTCTACGTCATTCGCCAGGGGCTGCCCACGCTGCTCGACCTCAACTTCTTCACCAACATCGAGCGCCCGGTCGGCATCCCGGGTGGCGGCGAGGCGCAGGCCATCGCCGGCACCCTGCTCATCGTCGGCATGGCATCGCTCGCTGCGATCCCGGTCGGCGTGCTCGGCGGGATCTTCCTGGCCGAGAGTGAAGGCCGCGTCGCGGACCAGGTGCGGCTGGCGGCCGACGTGATGGTGGCGGCGCCCTCGATCGCGGTCGGCCTCTTCGCCTACGCGGCCATCGTCGCCTCGACCAAGAGCTTCACCGCGCTGTCGGGCTCGGTCGCGCTGGCGCTGCTGATGCTCCCGATCATCGCTCGCATCACCGAGGGCTCCCTGCGCCTGGTGCCGCACAGCCTGCGCGAGTCAGGGGTGGCGCTCGGCCTGCCCCGCTGGCGTGTGTCGCTGCAGCTCGTCCTGCCGGCCGCCCTGCCCGGCGTCATCACCGGCGCCTTCCTCGCGGTCGCCCGCGCCGCCGGCGAGACGGCGCCACTTCTCTTCACGGCCTTCGGCAACCAGCGGCTGACGCTCAACCCGCTCCAACCGATGGACTCACTCACGCTGGTCGTGTTCCGCAACGCTCTCACGCCGTACCCGCAGCTGCAGAACGAGGCCTGGGCGGCGGCGCTGCTGCTGGTGATCATCGTGCTGGTGGCGAATCTCAGCACGCGGTTCGCACTGCGGCGCCAGGCGCGCCTCGCCGCCCGACTCGCCTAGCCGTTTCAGTTACTGTTCGCGCGCCGTGCTCTTCGAAGCTTGGGGCCGCTTTGTCTTCCGCCATCGGGCCCTGGTGCTGGTCGCGTCCGGCGCCGTACTCGCGCTCAGCATCGTCCTCACGCTGCGCGGCGGGACGTTCAGCACGGGCAACTCGCTGCAGTCGTCGCTCGAAGCGGCTCGAGGCCAGCGACTGATCAACAACGAGCTGGGGACCGGTCCCAGCACGGGCGGCCAGTTCCTCCTGATCTTCTCGGGCCCCGGACAGAAGGCCACCGACCCCGCCTTCAAAGCCTCCGTGCAGGCGGCCGTGGCGCCGCTGACCCACGACCGGGCCGTCGTGAACGTCGAGACGCCCTACAACCTGCCGGCCGACCGTGCCGCCACCTTCATCTCGAAGGACGGACGCGAGGCCCTGGCCGAGGTCAATCTCCACAGCTCCGGCCTCGTCGCCCAGGCCGACTACAAGCGCCTGCGCTCCCAGATCCACGCCGGCGGGCTGAAGGTGGTCGGCACCGGCCAGGTGCCGGTGAACGCCGCCTTCAACACCACGCTGGAGAGCGACCTGCAGCGCGCTGAGACCGTCTCCCTCCCGATCGTGCTGCTCCTCCTGCTGCTGATCTTCGCGAGCGTCGTGGCGGCCGCCCTGCCGCTCGGCGTCGGCGTGCTGACGATCGTCGCGGGCCTCGGCGGGACGTTCCTGCTGGCGCAGGTCACCGACGTGACCCAGTACGCGCTCAACATCGTGACGCTGATCGGCCTAGGGGTCTCCATCGACTATTCGCTGTTCGTGGTCAACCGCTTCCGGGAGGAGCTGGCGACGGGAGCCACGCGAGAGGACGCGCTCGCGCGCACGCTCGCGACGGCCGGCCGCGCCATCACGTTCTCCGGGCTCACGGTCGCCGTCGGCCTGTCCTGCCTGCTCTTCTTCCAGGGCACGTTCCTCTCCTCGATGGGCGCCGCGGGCGGCATCGTGGTCGCCGCCGCCGTCTTTTACGGGCTCACCTTCCTGCCCGCGGTGCTCGCCTTCCTGGGGCCGCGCGTCAACCGACTGGCCATCCCCCGCCTCGGGCAGCCGGACCCAAACCACCGCGGCTTCTGGCACGCGACCGCCGGGGCGGTGATGCGCAGGCCGCTGCTGGTGATGATCCCTGCGCTCGCCCTGCTGCTGGCGATGGCGACGCCGTTCCTGCACCTGCGACTGGCGAACGGCGACGTCGACCTGCTGCCCGCCAACGTCGAGGCCCGGCAGGGCTACGACAACTTCGTCGCCAGCTTCCCCGGCCAGGACCAGACCACGCTGACGGTGGTGGTCGACTACGCGACCGGGAGCCCGGCGACGCCTGCACGGGCCGCCGACCAGAAGGCGCTGGCCCAGGAGATCGCGCGCTTCCCCAACGTGCTTCGCGTGGTGCCGGTCGGGGTCGGCAAGCACATCGCCGTCCTCAATGCGATCAGCAACCAGCCGGCGACGTCAGACGGCGCGCGGGCGGTCCTGCATGACATCCGCGCGCTGCATGCGACCGCCGGCGGTCAGCTGCTGGTGACAGGTCAGACCGCCTTCGACCTCGACATCGTCAACTTCATCACGAGCCACACGCCGCTGGCAGCGGGCTTCGTGATCCTGGTCACCTACTTCGTACTCTTCCTGCTGACCCGCTCGGTGGTCCTGCCGCTGAAGGCGGTGCTGCTCAACCTCGCGTCGATCAGCGCCTCATTCGGGGCGCTGGTCTGGATCTTCCAGGATGGCCACCTGAGCTCCCAGCTCAATTTCACTGCCCAGTCGATCGACCCCAGCATCCCCGTGATCCTCTTCGCCATCGTGTTCGGCACCTCGATGGACTACGAGGTGCTGCTCGTGAGCCGCATCCAGGAGGAGTACCTGCGGACCGGGAACAACACCGCCGCCGTCAGCGAGGGACTGCAGCGCAGCGGGCGCCTGATCACCGGCGCGGCCGCGATCATGGTCGCCGTCTTCTGCGCTTTCGCCCTCGCCGACGTGGTGATCATCAAGTCGGTGGGGCTCGGCCTGGCCATCGCGGTGGCGCTGGACGCCACCATCGTGCGCGTGCTGCTAGTGCCGTCGGTCATGCGGCTGCTGGGCGACTTCAACTGGTGGGCGCCGGGGTCACTTCGGCGCCGGGCTTCATCTGCCCCGCGGCCGGCCGCGAGGTCTTTCGAGCAACTCGGAGAGACCCCGGGGCCGGCCGCGGTGCCGACCGGCGACGCCTAGAGCAGCTTCCGGACAGCGTCGCCGTCGAGGCGGCGCGCGTGCAGCAGCGCAGCGGCGACGGCTTCTACCGCCGGCCAGGCGCCCTGGTGCTCCAACTCCGTCTGCGCGCGCTGGAAGTACTCCTCCGCGAGTGCCGGCCGCCGGCGGCGATCAGGTTCCAGGAGCGCCAGCCACTCGCGCAGCGTGGCGTCGAGGTCGAAGCCCGACCCGTCGGGATCCGGCGCGCCGAGCTTCACCTCGGCCGCGAACCCCGCCATGAAGGTGGTCACCACGCGCTCGACGAAGTCGCGCGTCCGCTCCGCCGGGGCGAAGTGGGTGTGACCGCGCCCGCCTTCGCCATCCCGGTCGATGTCCACGCCGAGCACCTGTAGCCCGAGACGAGTTCCGACGACCACATGCCCGGCCTCGTGGTAGGCGATGGCCCTCAGGTCGTCCGACCGGGGCGCCGGTGCGTCCATACGGACGATTTTCCGCCGGAGCAGAATCAGGAAAATTGGACGCCGAGCTGAGCCGTCTGGATGAGCTCGACCGGACCCACTGGCTGCACCCGCAGGCCGACCTGGGCGGCGCCCCGGGCTCGGTGCCGCGCCTGGTCTTCGAGTCCGGCGAGGGCTCGACCGTCCGCGACGCTGCGGGCAACGAGTACATCGACGCCCTCTCCGGCCTCTGGAACGTCAACATCGGCTGGGGCCGTCGAGAGCTGGCCGAGGCCGCCGCGGAGCAGATGCGCAAGCTGTCTTTCGAGTCCGCCTACGGAGGATTCGGGCACCGGCCGGGCATCGCGCTGGCTGAGCGGCTGGCCGCTCTCACACCGGGCGACCTCGAGGTGACCTTCTTCGCCAGCGGCGGCGGTGAGGCCAACGACACCGCCTACAAGCTCGCCCGCTTCTACTGGAAGCTCCGCGGCGAGCCGCGCCGCGTGAAGATCGTGTCGCGCCTGCGCGACTACCACGGCCTGACCTACGGCGCGACCAGCGCCACCGGCCTGCCCATGTTCTGGAAGGACATGGAGCCGCTGGCCGAGGGCTTCCTGCACGCCCCCGCGCCCGACCCCTATCGCTTCGCCGGCGAAGGCTCGGCCGCCGACCATCACCTGGGCGAGCTCGAGCGCGTGATCGAGCAGGCCGACCCGGAGACCGTCGCCGCGGTGATCGTCGAGCCGGTGCAGGGCGCGGGCGGGCTGATCGTGCCGCCGCCCGGCTATCTGCGCGGTGTCCGCGAGCTCTGCGACCGCCGCGGGCTGCTGCTGATCGCCGACGAGGTGATCACCGGGTTCGGACGCACCGGGAGCTGGTTTGCCGGCCACACCTTCGACTTCACTCCCGACGTCCTGCTCTTTGCGAAGGGCGTGACCAGCGGTTACCTGCCTCTGTCCGGCGTGGTCTTGACACGGGCCGTGCACGACGTGCTGCGCACGCTGGGGGGAACGCTGCCGCACGCGTTCACCTACTCGGGGCACCCGGTCGCGTGCGCGGTCGGGGTTCGGAACCTCGAGATCATGGAGTCCGAACAGCTGGTGGAGCGTGCGCGCATGCAGGGTTCGAAGCTGCTGGCCGCGCTGCGGCAGCTCGAGCGCCACGAGATCGTCGGCGACGTGCGCGGCGTCGGCCTCATGTGCGGCGTCGAGCTCGTGCGCGATCGCGTCACCAAGGCCTCATTCGACCCCGCCGCCGGCACCGCGAGAAAGGTGGTGCTCGGCATGCTGGAGCGCGGCGTGATCACGCGCGCACTGGCCGGCGACGTGGTGGGCCTGGCGCCTCCCTTCGTGGTCACGGACGAGGAGATCGACCGGATCGTAGAAGCACTGGACGGTGCGATAGAAGATCTCGTCCCCACTTGATGAGGGAACTCAGACTCCTCCCCACTGGGTGGGGAGGTGCCCGGCGTTAGCCGGGCGGAGGGGCCTCGACGGGGGCCCAGTCCACCACCAGCAGCGGGCCGTCGCCGCACTGGATCACGAGCTGATCGCCGTCGCGGCTCAGCACCGTGCCCGGAGCGGCTTGGCCGTTGGGGGCGGCGGCGGGCAGCAGGCGCGTTCGGCGCACGGTGACCTCCTTACCGTCGATGACCGCGACAGCGTGGCCCTGCGACTCCATCCCGGTCCAGCTCCGGACCTGGTTGTGCACGAGGCGGGCGGGCTGCGACCAGTCGACGCGGCGCCACTCCTCCTCGAAAGGCACCGCGTAGAAGCCTTCGCCCTCCTGCTCACGGCCCGGCTCGCCGGCCTCGGCGGCGGCCAGGCCGGCGTCGAGAACCTGCATGAACACCTGGCCCAAACGCTGGATCAAAGCCGCAACGTCGTCGTCATCCTCGATCGGTATCCGGCCCTGCGCGAGGATCGCGCCGGTGTCGAACTCGGCCGACATCCGGTGCACGGTGGCGCCCGCCTCGCGCTCGTCGTTGCGGAACATCCAACCGAACACGTTGGGACCGGCGCCCCGATACATCGGCAGCAGCGAGGGGTGCGAGTTGATCGCGCCGAGACGAGGCAGCTCGAGCAGGTCCGCGGGGAGCCGCCACGGGAACCCACAGCAGGTGATGATGTCGATCTCGTAGGGCTCGAAGAGGCGGCGCCAGAGCGAGGGCCGGGAGGAGACGATGACATCCGCGGTCGCGCTGAACTGCTCCACGATCTGCTTGTATCCCTCGAGGCGCCGGCGCCTCGGGCCGGGGCTCGTCAGGTAGGCCACCGGCAGGTGGCCGCGTGCCTGCAGGGTGGTGGTCCAGGCCTGCGCGAGGAACGGCTGTGCCGAGATCACCAGGGCTCGCAGCCCCTCCCCGACCATCCCCGGAGGGGAGGGAGTTTCGGTGCTCATACTGGGCTCCTCACCTGGTTGCGGCCGGCTCGCTTTGCCTCGTAGAGAGCCGCGTCGGCCCGCCTGAGCAGTGCGGCCGCGGGGCCGCCGCGCGCCTCGGCCACGCCCATGGACACGGTCAGATTCAGCTCCTGCCCGTCGAGCGTGTGGGCCGGGGTGGCCTGCACAGCCGTCCGGATCTGCTCCGCCAGCTCGATTGCCTCGGCCAGCCGGGCGCCGGCCATCACGACGCAGAACTCCTCGCCGCCGTAGCGATAGGCGCTCGCGTCGGGCCGCAGGCGCCGCAGCAGCAAGCCCGCGATCGATCTGAGCACCTCGTCGCCGGAGGCGTGGCCGTGAGTGTCGTTGATCGCCTTGAAATGGTCGATGTCGAGCATGATCACCGAGGTCGGGCCACCGGCTGACCGCTCGAGAAGCTCCGCCAGCTCGACCTCGAGGCGGCGTCGGTTGCCAACCCCCGTCAACCCGTCCTGCAGGCTCTGCTCCACCGCCTGGCTGGCATGTCCGGCGCTGGCGATCGCGGCGGCGGCCACCGGGGCGAAGGCCAGCAGGGTGGCGCGCTCCTCGAGCGTGAAGGGCCGATCCTGCGAGCGCAGCAGGACCAGCACGGCGATCACCGACCCGCCGCCGACCAGCGGCACCGCCGCGACCGCCGCCGGCAGGTTGCGGATCGCAGGCTCGGTGGCACTCACCTGGACCACCGGCTGGCCGGTGTCCGCGACGCGGCCGATCAATCCGTCGCCCAGGCGCTCGGGCACCAGCATCGGCTCCTTGCCCTCGAAAGCGATCTCGAGGCCGCTCTGACCGCGCACGACGAGGGCCGCGGAGATGGCAGGCACCAGCGTCAGCGCCTCGCGCACGGTGGCTCGTTGGGCG
>Ga0207664_10000463_pt1 | contig 28771 bp, 26 predicted proteins | sample LARL83metaG_FD_184349 | JGI IMG/M metagenome (GOLD analysis project Ga0207664, IMG submission 184349) | Corn, switchgrass and miscanthus rhizosphere microbial communities from Kellogg Biological Station, Michigan, USA - LAR L8-3 metaG... | ecosystem: Host-associated > Plants > Roots >... | reverse complement strand
GTGGCCAGCAGCGCCGCGTTGCGAAGCCTCGCGCGTCGTGGTTATGGTTCTTGCTTTACGGCCCGACCGTCACCTGCAACGCCGCTGGCGTCTCCATTCGCTGGCGGTAAATCAGATTCCTCGACGCGACTTCTCCCACCGCGTCTACGTGGACCACGTATCCCCCATGGGGCAGAGTCTCGCCGAACGGAAGCACTTTCGCGATCTTGCCGCGCTGCAGTAGAAAGCGCTGATATCCAATCGCCGTAGCCCGCCCATTTTCTGCGACCGCCATCGCGACGAATGTTAAATCCATGTCGTCCGGAGTCGTATTCGATACCTCCACGCTGCCATCGATCCGGTTGCCGTTAACGTGCGCTGGAGATTTCCAATTCAGGGTCAACGCCGACCGTACCCGTATCACAAAGGCCTTTTGCACGGCCTGCTGAGGCTTGTTGCTGTCCGTGACCGATGCCGTGAACTGAAACTCTCCCGTGCGCTCCGCCTCTCCGTGCAGCAAGCCATCATCTTCCAGTTTGATCCCCGGAGGCAGCGCACCCTTCTCCACTTTCCAGTGCAGTACCGGCACCCCTCCGCGCGCCAGCAAGCGAAGTTCGTAATGACCGCGAGGATAGGTATCCGGGAGATCCGAATCGTTCACGATGAGCAGTTCCGGCTCGCCCTGAGCTCTAGCTGACGGCTGCTGCGCGCTCGCCCGAGCCAAACCAAGTTGGCAGATTGCCGCCGCACACAGCACGGCCAGCATTCCTGCTGATCGAGACATTCCTTGAGCGTGATTCATGCCGGCTCACCCCCGGAATTCAACCCTGATCTACCTTACTCTCCCACAACTCCTCGATCTCTCCCTATAAGAATGTATGCGCCCTCGAATCTTGCCGCGGGAGAGCCTTCAAAACGGAGGTCACATTGACTTAAATTCGCACTTTCTAAAAACTACGCACTCGGGGTTTGTGTCTATCGGCTCTTGCTTTGATTCATGGAACTGTTGCTCAATCTCGCGTGGCTGCTTTTAGCTCTGCCGGCCTTTTGGCTGTGGGCTCGATCTAGAAGCGGATCGACTGGGCGCAAGTTCAACGCGTTGCAGTGCCTGCTGGCTTTGGGATTTCTGCTCGTCCTCCTCTTCCCCGTTATTTCGGCCACGGACGACCTCCGCGCGATGCGGACGGAAATGGAAGGATCGCCCGGCAGCAAGCGCAGCATGCGACAGTCCAGCACAGATAAGTTGTCCGCGGATTTCGGGTGGTGGTTGGTGAAAAAGATGGGCCAGTCGAGAGAAGCAGAAGGTTACAGTTAACGAGCTCAAGCTAACGACTATCGACGACCGAACAAAAAAATAAGAGAGTTCCGAGGTGGTGTAAGGTCCATTCGTCTCGGCCAGTAGCTCGCGTTTGACCCTTGCTCGACCTGCTCTCGCAACTCGCCCTTGCGGGGTGCTGCGCGCGATCTTTGCTTGGGCTCCGGGCTCACCGCCAACCGGAAAAACCTACCTTACGCCTCGGAACTCTATCCTGCCTTCAACATGTCTTCTCTGTTCTCCTCGACCAGCACTTTGCTTATAGACCCTTGCTCACCCTCCCTTCTGATCTTTCGATCCGAAGAGTGACTTCGCTTGAGCCCCGGACGCCGCACCAACCGGAAAAACTTAAGAAGTTGTCAAAGAACGATCCTGTTGTACTCCTTCTATTTTTTGAGTCAACAAAAAATGCGCGTTTGTAAGTACATGCATTTTCAATCGAGTGCACGCCGTTCACAGCCATATGACCGAATTTTGTGCAGCAGCACCCGCACTTGCTCCGCCAAAGCCGCGCCCATGGCGGTTTTTCGCGGATGCAAGGATCGAAAAGAATGCAAGTGCCGCCTGTAGACTCGCATTCAATCTCTGTGAAAATCCCGCCCTTCGTGCCTCTGGCAAGGAACTTCCTCGGATAGCTATGCAAGATCGCATGTCACGACAGATAGCTTTCTTCCTCCTTGCGTTTCAAAATCCGGCGCCAGCTTTTCGAGGATATGTGGAAGATATTCAATCTAATCGATTGACGAGCTTTCCAAGACGTGCCAGAATCCCACGGTCGCTAGCGTTCGACCGGATCCCCCCGAAGGTCCTCGTGACAATCCACAACCTAGGAGCGTCCATGACTCAGCCAAGAACTACCTCGGGTCGTCCTTTCACCTTTAAGCTCAAAACTTGACCGGCAGCTAACGTCATACGCGGTCGTCGCCGGTGCAGCCTGTGTCGGCATCCTGGCAACTCCACAACTTACCCAAGCCGAAATCGTGTATACACCCGCGAACATCTCTATTACGGGCCGTGATACGGTCGCGATCGATCTCAACCAAGATGGCATCGCCGATTTCGAACTTGTCACTCGGTTTTGTGGGCCCCATTCGACCTGTCTTGTCATAGACGCCCTGGTCGCCGGGAACGGCATTCGGGGAGTCGGTTCCAACGCAGCTGCGGGATTCTTCGGGGTTCCAGTTGGACCCGGTGAAAAATCTGTGCGGGGGAATATAAACTCTGTCTACGGTGGAGCTCTGATGGCCTTGGCAGGAGCATACGGCTCATATTCTTGGTCCGCCGGACCATGGGCTCACACTACAAACCGGTATCTGGGCCTGAGGGTGATGCTTAACGGGCAGACCCACTATGGCTGGGCGCGATTAAACGTTGACCTTCTCAAGAATGGGGGAACCATCACGGGGTACGCCTATGAAACAGTTCCGAACAAGACCATCCACGAAGGCCAAACCCACGAGACGGCAGGCACCCTCGCTTCTCCCTCCAACTCGTTGAATCCGCGGAACCCAGGAACCAGCTTGGGAATGTTGGCTCGTGGTGCGGACGGACTCGCGATTTGGCGTCGCAACGACCCGACCGACTTAACCAAGGCCTCCTAACAACGTATCCCCGTTCTTCTTCTCAGGCATCTCGGGGCCCCCAAAGGGCAACTAAATAATTAGTTACCATTCTGAGTTTGATACGTCGAAGTAACGTACGGAGGAGAGCCGGGTGCCGCCGAAACAGTCCGCCACTTTCACTGAAGCTGAGCTGCGCATCATGGAAGTCCTTTGGCATAAAGGCTCTGGCTCTGTTCAGCAGGTGCAGGATTGGCTCCCTTCCACGCTGGCTTATAACTCGGTTTTGACCACGATCCGCATCCTCGAAAAAAAGGGCCATGTAAAGCACATCAAAGACGGGCGCGCCTTCATTTACGAGCCAACCATCGGCCGCGAAGAGGCCACCCGATCTGAGGTTCGGCATCTGGTCAGCCGTTTCTTTCGCAACTCCCACGAGGCTTTGCTGCTGAACATTTTGCAGGACGAAGAGATTGACGCCGTCGAACTCCGGCGCTTGCGCGAAATGCTCGACCAGCACGACGCACAGAACAACTCAGAGCAGGGGAAGCTGAAATGATCGTTCCCGACCTGCAAACCATAGCTCAGGCGTTTACCGAACGGCTGTTGAATACCGCCGCCGCCGGCTTTGTATTAGCAGGTTTAGTGTGGATGCTGTTGCGCCTCGTCGGTCGGCAGAATTCCGGCACTCGCTTTGCGATCTGGTTTTCCGCTCTGCTCGCAATTGTCGCGCTTCCCTTTTTTCCGGGGTCCGGCTTCATGGCCACAAGTCTTGCGGTCTTTCGGTCTGCGACCCCGCGTGGACCGATCATTCTTTCGTCGTCCTTGGGTGTCCTTTTGTTCGGCGCATGGGCGATCGGAGCGAGTCTCCTCCTTTTGAGGCTCAGTGTGGGGCTATGGCGAGTGGGTCGCTTACGCAGAAATTGCGCTGAGTTTGATCTGGCTAGCGTCGACCCCGAAATTTCGGGCATTCTTCGCGACTTCGACTCTCGGCGTCGAGTCAAGCTGTGCGTTTCGAGTGACGCAGCCGTTCCAGCGGCAATCGGTTTCTTTCGCCCGGCCATCGTTTTTCCGGAATGGCTCGTGCCCCAACTTTCGTCGGCGGAGATCAAGACCATCCTGCTACACGAACTGGCGCACCTCCGCCGTGGGGATGATTGGACCAACCTAGCCCAAAAGATCTTCAAAGCGCTGTTCTTCTTTCATCCGGCAGTGTGGTGGATTGAAGATCGCCTGACGCTTGAACGTGAGATGGCTTGCGATGAAATTGTTTTGGCGCAGACCGCGAGCCCAAAGGCTTACGCGTCCTCTCTGATTTCGTTCGCCGAGAGGATGCAGAGCGCCCGAGGTCTCGCGCTGGCACAAGCCCTCGTGAGCCGCATGCATCAGATGTCGCTCCGCGTAGCGCAAATTCTCGACGCAAAACGGCCCAATCGCATCGGGCTTAGCAAGCCAGTGATGGTGTTGAGTGCCACGATGGTCGCAGTCGTACTGGGAGCAGCTCCTTATGTGCCAAGATTTGTGGCATTCCAAACTCGACCAAGCTTGGGTCCAACGCTTCAGATGCAAGCGACACAGCAACTGACGAACAGACTAGAACCCGCGGCGAGTTCGGCCACAGTCCGCTCAACTTCGGAACATGTTGCAGTACTGCCAAAGGCTCCGACGCAAACGCGGGCGATCCTGGCTGCGTACCATCCGCATAAGACAGGGTCCCCGTCACCGATGAAAGCGATGAAGCCGCACCATCCGGTGGTTGTGCTCACAAAAGCTTCACAGCAACAGCCTTCGGTTCAGGAGACGATTTTCATTCTGCGAACCACGCAGTATGACGCATCCGGTTCTGGAGTTTGGACCACTCTTTGCATTTGGCGAGTGGGAGGAACGAACCAGGCCGCACGGCAATTGGAATCGGCCATCTTCGTTAGTTCGATTTAGAAGTTCGGCAGGACAAAATTTTTTGTTTTCACCAACTAAAGAATTAGTTACTCAAAGGAGAAATGAAACATGAAAAGCTGGATCAAGTATTGCCAGGCAGCGCTCACCCGGCGCTTCCTGGTTGGGTTAACCGCAGTGGCAATGGTTTTTTCATTTGCGGTCTATGAATTCGATAACACGGCGAAGGCAGCAACACCCACCGCTGCGGCGGCGCCTCTCGACGACAACAGCGTCAGTGCGCTCCTTTCCCTCGATCATGCCATGGAAACCCTGGCTGCACGCGTCACTCCGGCCACGGTGAATGTAACCGTGGTTTCCAAGAAGTCCGAGGACGCTTCGAACATTCTCCAAGGTGGAGACAACGACGGTAACGATGACTCAAACGGCCTGCAGCAGTTCTTTGGACCCTTCGGCCGCCAGTTCGGCCAGCAATTTGGTCAACACATGCGCCCCCAGCCTCGCGTTGAACATGGTCTGGGCAGTGGTGTGATTATCTCGCCCGATGGTTATATCGTGACCAACAACCACGTCATCGACGGCGCAGTCGACATTCGCGTCACCATGACGGACCGGCGAATCTTGCCGGCGAAACTGATCGGCGCCGATCCTCTGACCGATCTCGCCGTCATCAAGATCGAGGGCAACAACCTGCCCAGCGTACCGTTGGGAGATTCCACCCAACTGCATCCCGGTCAAACGGTGTTGGCATTTGGAAATCCGCTAGGCTTCCGCTTCACCGTGACTCGTGGCATTGTCAGCGCGCTAAATCGTCCCAACCCGTTCGCCGCGGATCGCCGCTCGCCGGGCCAGTTCATCCAGACCGACGCGGCCATCAATCCCGGCAATTCCGGTGGCCCGCTGGTCAACGCTCATGGTGAAGTCATCGGCATCAACACGTTCCTGGTTTCCGAAACCGGCGGATTTTCTGGCATGGGATTTGCTATTCCCACGCAGATCGTTCGGCCGACCGTCGAAAGTCTCATCAAGTACGGGAAGGTGAGCCACGGCTATATCGGCATCGGCATCAACGACGTCACTCCCGATGAAGCCAAGTTCTTCCATCTGACCGACGCTTCCGGAGCGGTCATCACACAGGTCGAACCGAACTCCCCCGGCGCGAAAGCAGGCCTGAAAGTGGGGGACGTCATTACTGAGCTCAACGGCAAGTCCGTGAGCGACGCCGGAGAGTTGCAGGTGAAGGTCGGAGAACAGCAGCCTGGAACTACGCTGCACCTCAAAGCCCTGCGTGACGGCAAGTCCGTCGACGTGCCAGTCACTCTCGAGGCGATGGCAAAGGGCGACCGCGATCAGGAAAGCTCTGACGCCAGCCACGGCAAGCCGCGCTGGGGTCTTGGCCTCGGCGATCTGACGCCGAATCTAAGGCAGCAACTGCAAGCCGACAATGACTTGAACGGCGCAGTAATCGAACAAGTCACGCCCGGCAGCCCGGCGGACAATGCTGGACTGCAGCCGGGTCAAGTGATCACGGAGGTCAACCGGCAACCCGTGCATTCCGCGGCTGATGTGCAGAAGGCGCTATCGAGCGTTTCCAAGGATGGCGACGCTCTGGTGCTCATCTGGACGAACGGCGGAAGCACATTCCGCGTCTTGCATCCCAACCAAGGCTAGTTAAAGGTTCTTCCTCGAGGCGCGGGCATTCGCTCGCGCCTTTTTTTTTCAAAAACTCGTAATCGGAGAGGTTCTATCAGAACGCGGATTCGCTACGCCCCGGTGGCTCTCTTCTTTCCGGCTCCTGATCCGCTTTTGCCGCCAGTGCCCTTCTTACTCTTCCCGCCGGCGATGATATCCGCGATGGTCGTATGCTCGAGAATCTTCGCCGCCGCGTCGCGTACTTCCAGGAACACTTCGTAGAGCGCTCGATGATCAGCATCCTTCGCAATCAATCCACGCAACTGCTCCGCATCACCCATCGGCGCCAGCGGTCCATCCACCAGCCGGATAATGTCGCTCAATGGAATCTCCGCCGGATCCCGTCTTAACTGGTAACCGCCGCGCGCGCCCCGCACGCTGTCCACAATGCGCGCATTCTTCAACTCCAGCAGAATCAGTTCCAGGAACTTCTCCGGCAGATCACTCTCGGCTGCAATGTCCCGGATCTTGATCGCTCCCTGATCATGCTTCCGTGCCAGCGTCATCATCGCCTGCAGCGCGTACAGGCCTTTTTGCGAAATCTTCAAATCGCTCTCCCCCGCTACGCCTAGATTGTGCCCGATTCCGGGCCGCCTGCATAGAACTAAGAACTACCTGACTGACATGCAGCCTACTGCTTCTTCCCGAGATTCAAACCGAGGGTGGTAGGCTAATGTCGATCCCGACGCAGGAGAGGTGCACGTATTCCTTTTGAAATAGGCGATCTCCTCAACCTGGAGGGCCTCTCCTCGCGAGAGCGAGCCACGCGTGTCTATGGTCTGCTGCGATGGCTACTAAGTGTCCCGGTTGAGTCACGGACCGAAAGGCTCGCCCAGGTAACGCTGGCCATCGACAAGCATCCCGACCGCGATTCCATCCGTTCGCTCTTCCGCGAATTCTGGTCCCACCATTCCTATGTTCGCGTCATCTCGGAGGCCGGCTTGCCCGACGAGGCATTCTTGCTGGGAGAATTGCTGGCACGAGCGCTACGCCACCTTCTGCCCGTCGATGAAGTCGGCGGCGACCTTTATGTCTTGATGGATTCCCTGGGTCTCAAGGAGGCCGATGCCCTCTGGCTGGCATCGCTGCCCGAACCCCTGACCGCCGACTGGGCCGATATCTTTCGTCCATCGCATGCGTCGATTCTCGCCTCGTGCAAGATTTTGGCCTTGCGCGCCGTCAATATCGCGCTGTCACGAGACCTAACTGTCTTCGCCGACGATGAAGACATTACGAAGTCCCCGTTTTTCAATCTTCCCGCATTGGTCGACCACGTGGTGCGGCATCCGGAGGACTTTCATCTCTGGGAGGCGCAGCGTGCCGCATGCGAAGAGCAATTGCAGGCCGTCAATAAATCACTCGCCGATCTCGGCTCCTCCGTGAATCTGATTTTTCGCCTTCGCCTGCTGCGATCTCTTCTCGGGCGGATTCAACAGGTCATTGGTTTGGAAGGGCCTGCTTCCGACGCGCGCAAGCTGGCGATCGCCATTGTGCATGGGTTCGCTTCGCAACGTCGGATCATGACCGTATTGGGATCCAGCACCCGCCGGCTGGCGCGTAGCATCCTCGAACGAACCGGGCGCGTCGGGGAACACTACATTGCCGAAAATGCAGCTCAATGGCGCAGGATGGGCAGAGGAGCCATTCTCGCCGGCGTCATTACCACTTTCACCGCGCTGTTCAAATACTCGCTCTCCGTCGCAATTCACGCCCCCCTGTTGTTGGCTCTGGCGCATTCGCTCAATTACACCGTGAGCTTTCTGCTCATGCAGGCTGGAGGTTTCTTGCTGGCTTCTAAAATGCCGGCCATTACTGCCGCCACTCTGGTAGATGCCATGGAAGATCCTGCGAAAGATCAGATGGCGCGCCTTCGTGCGATTTCTCAGACACAATTCATCGTCACCGTCAGCAATCTGTTGGGCGCGGTTCCGGCATCCATCGCAGTCGACAGGATTATCCACGCTTTGCGGGGACATCCCGCCCTGACTCCCGCAGAGGCGGAGCACGGTGTAACCATGCTCTTGCCTCACGCGTCGCCGACCATCCTGTTTGCCCTCATAACAGGGATTTTCCTCTGGCTCTCATCGCTGGCCACGGGATGGACCGCCAACTACCTCGCGCTTCACGGAATGGCGTCTGCCATTTCACAAAGCCTTCGCATTCGCAAACGGCTGGGAGCGAAGCGAGCCGCCACGCTGGCAAACTGGGTTAAGCATCACGCGCCCGGCTCCGTCGGATACATCGTCCTCGGATTCCTGCTTGGCGCGGTGCCCATTGTCCTCCAACTCTTCGGGATTCCTCTCGAGGTTCGCCACGTCACCCTCGCCGCCGCAGGTCTCGGATATGCACTGGACGCCGGGTGGCTCTACGGACAATTGCACTGGCACGATACTCTTCTTGCTTTCGTCGGTATCGGGTTCATCGGTTTCCTGAATATCTTCGCCTCCTTTGCCTTCAGCTTTTTGCTGGCCATCCGGGCCCGCAACATCGGAGAGCAGCAATCCAAAAGGTTCCTGCGCGAGGTGGGCCGCGAGATACTCGAAAAACCGTCCTCCTTCCTACTTCCTCTGCGCTAGTTCTGCAGCCCGCAATGGTTGTCATCCCTAGCGGAGCCGCTTTTCAGGCGAAGCGAGGAGCCTGCCCTGAGCGAATCGCGAAGGGATCTCGTTCCCCTCCGGCCTCGCGCGTACGCGAAGAGCGTCAGCCTCCGCAATTACCCTCGTAATCCCTCTGCACAATTCTTTGTGCTATACTGTTTTTGACGCGAATTGCCACGGTTTGCTCGTGACGCGGTGATCCCCTTAGTTGGATCAGATTCATCTCCGCTTTTCCTGCCCGCCGTTTCGTTCCAGCGCCAAATCTAAAAATGCGAGCGGCATGCAAAGCTTCACGTGTATTCAGTGACTCGAAGTGTATTTCGTCAGGCCCCTCCAGAAAGAACAATCTAGAATGACAACGTTTACAGAACTGCCCTTGTCTGCACCTCTGCAGCACAAGCTTGCGGCAGCTCAATTCATCACCTTAACCCCGATTCAGGAAGCGGCGATTCAGCCCGCCCTCGACGGAAAAGACGTAATCGGCACCGCCCAGACGGGCACCGGCAAGACCCTGGCATTTCTGATCCCTTTGATCGAAATGCTCCGCCACGAAGCTGCGGCCCATGACAAACCGACCGCCGAAAAGTCCGGCCACGCCCGCGCCCTGGTCCTGTTGCCCACGCGCGAATTGGCCATGCAGGTCCACGACCAGTACGAGGCCCTGCGCACCAAGGGCATGTCGAAAGCGGCTTTGGTCATCGGTGGCGTCTCCGAAAAAGCTCAGATCCAAGGTCTTCGTGCCGGATCATCCCTGATCATCGCGACTCCCGGACGCCTGCAGGATCTCACCGACCGCCGCTTCGCCGACCTGCGCCACATCAAGATTCTCGTCCTCGACGAAGCCGACCGCATGCTCGACATGGGATTCCTTCCGGCGATCCGTCGCATCCTCGCGCTTCTGCCGAAAACTCGTCAGACCCTGTGTTTCTCGGCCACTCTCGAGGCGTCGGTCGCCGGACTCGTCCATGAATACATGCGCGATCCCGTCCGCGTGGCCCTGGGCTCGGTTCTGAAACCGGCGGAGAGCGTGGAACTGAAAGCCTACGAAGTTCGTCCCGGCGAAAAGATGGACGTGCTGCGCCACCTTCTCTACGGAGAAAAGGGACAGACCTTGATCTTCACCCGCACCAAGCGCGGCGCGCAGCGTCTCGCGCAAGAACTCGACCGCGACGGCTTCACGGCCACCATGATTCACGGTGACCGCACGCAGTCGCAGCGCAACGGAGCTCTGGGCGGATTCCAGGAAGGCCGCTACCAAATCCTTGTGGCCACCGACATCGCTTCGCGCGGCCTGCACTGCGATGATGTCGCCCACGTCATCAACTACGACGTGCCAAAGATGGCGGAAGACTTCATCCACCGCGTCGGCCGTACTGGACGCGCCGGATTAACAGGACGAGCCACCACTCTCGCAGCAGGCGTTGAAACCGTCGAACTCCGCAACATTGAGCGCACCCTGAAGCTGCGCATCGAACGTATGCAGATGGACCCGTCGGGAGCACCTCAACCCCGGCGCGCCGTCCAAAACACCTTGGCCTCCCGCACTTTAACGAGGCTGCCGGGCGAAGTATTCGTGTAAATAGAAAAGGAAAATTGAAAGGGAAAGTGGATGCCCCATTTCTCGCGTCCTTTGCGAGAAGTGGGGCTTTCCTTTTTTGATCTTCTAGGATTTCTGGGCGGCCGGCGTCAATGGATTGCGGTAGTCGGCGGGAATCGTTCTAAACTTCTAGGACTCGCAGTCCGCTCTGATCGCAGAAGTTGAAGTGTTTGACGAAGGCCCCAGCGCTCAAAATCTCGCACCTCAGGGATGATGAGTGAAATGGCGATATTACGCCACCTTCGGACGATTCAATCGGCATCCGTGCCCTACTTCCGCTTCACTGGCGGTGGATTGTATTGCCAGCTCGGGTCAACACTTGGAAGAACGAATTTCTGCCGCCCGATAGTGACTACGATTGGGCCAAAGAATGCGTAACCGTGTCCCTCGATGATGAGAGGACGAAATTTCCAAGTGCTCACTGAGGAACAGCCAGAGTCCGCCAACTTACGCATTAGATTGTCGGACACATGGAGTTGCTTCTTCAGTCGAATGTTTCCTCGATCATCATACCTGCAACTGACGAAACCATCCCGGTCCACAGCGACAAGGACTTGGAACGACGAACCATCAAATCTGCTTCCCAACGTATCCGGGATGCTGTCATCGCTATATTCTTGAATCTGGTTCATAATTCCGCCGAAGCTCATATTCCGGGGATTTCGTATGATCCGGGGAGATGACTGCGCACGCGGGAGCGCCGTCCACACGAGAACCAGCACCACAATCATCGTCGCGGCGGCAGTTGGACTTTTACGCGGCACGTAACAATTTTCTCGCACGGGCCAACCCATCAAAAGATAACTGTTGTAATCAGGCGTGGCTGCTGAAAAAATCTGGTTTCCTCCCAAAGAGCCAAAATTTGGGGGATACAAAATGCCTAGAAAATTAAGAAAGTCGTTTGTAGGGCATCCTGGCGCAATTTTATTTTTGCGAATTTCGGGCGAAGGAGTTTTTCAACACCCACAGGCGATTACACTCATCGACCTGTACTGAACTCGTCCCCGAAATCAGAAAAGGCAGCCGCAAGGGCTGCCTCAATCTGAATGCCCCACGTCTTCGATCAGATCAACCCGCCCGGGCACAAGTTGGCCGTTGTTCCCCCATGCTGAGTAGAAACCGATGAGTCCGAGCAGCGGTCCAGGCAACAGCGCCCACGCAACGCTTGGTCCCACACGGTTGAAGAGAGAAGTCGCAAGCGCAATGGACGCGATCGTGATGGCGAATCCGATGGAATTTTGCAGCGCCAACACAGCCCCTACCAGATTTTGCGGTGCGGCAGCGGCTGACAAAGCCGAAAACTGAGGAGAGTCCGCGACCACCGCAGCTCCCCACACCAGCAGGAGCGCGAGAAACGCATTCGGCGCGAGTTGTCTCCAGCCAATCGCCACCACGAAGCAGCAAAATCCCGAGACCGCCAGCGCCACCGCGGCCACCCGCCCGCTTCCTACTCTACGGCTCATGAAGCCGCCCACAATGCACCCCAGCGCCCCGATCGCGATGATCACAAACGCCAGTCCCGGAACACTCTGCTCTTGTACTCGCGACCGTAAAGCCGCACTCAGGATCAAAGGCACGAGCGTCCAAAATGTATAGAGTTCCCACATGTGGCCGAAGTAGCCAAGCGCCGCAGCCCGAAGGCTGTCCGACCGAAACGCGGCCAGAACACCTCCCGTTCGCAAAGCCGCGATTTGCCGCCGCACCGGAAGGTGAGGACCGTCTCCCAAAAAGAAGATGAGACATGCACCGGCAATAGCCAGACCAGACGATGTCAGAATGACCTCCTGCCAATTCCATCGGGCACCTAGAAACCGCACTCCCTGCGGGAGCGCTGTGCCCAACGTCAACATGCCGACCAGATATGCAAGCGCAGAGCCAGTCCGTTTCGGCGCCCAACTCACCACCAGCTTCATCCCAATCGGGTAAATGCCCGCCAGGCAAATCCCCACCAGGAATCGGAACACTGCGGCGCTCAATAATCCGTGAGAAAGGAGCGCGAAGCAGCCATTGAACGTCGCCCCCAGTAGTGCGCTCACCACGAAGATTCTGCTGGCAGGAAAGCGGTCCGCGAGTCCACTCAGCGCAAAAGTTGATGTACCGATGATGAATCCAAGCTGCACCGCATTCGTCAGGAAGCCGATCCCCGAAACGCCGATACTCCACGCTCTCATCAGATCAGGAGCCGCGCTATTTGCGCTGAACCACAGCGACGTCCCAAATAGTTGCGCAATCGCGATCGTCGCCACGGGATGCGATCGCGGGAACGGTGCCGAGTTCTGATCGTCGAATTGACGGTTCATACGTTGCAATCTGTAGCCGATGCAGATGCTTTGAATTCAGCTGCTGATCAGACCCAATACCGCAGTCGTTTTACGAACCGTTCACCTGGCGCGCCGTGGAAGCCTGGTACACGACTTTGCCTCCTACGACCGTCTCGAGCACCTGTGTCTTCGCAATATCCTCAGCCTGCACTTTGAGAGGATTTCGGTCGAGCACAATAAGATCGGCGAACTTCCCGACCTCGAGCGATCCGGTCGCATCGTCCTCGTGCAGTTCATAAGCCGCGTCAATCGTCACTGCCCGCAGCACGGCCACAGGAGACAATCCCGGATCGTCACCCAGCCGCCCGTGATACTCAGCGGGTGCATCGGGAGCGTTGGTGCGCGTCACACCGACCTTGAGCGCAAACCATTCATCCAGTTGATCCACCGGCCAGTCGCTTCCGTACGCGATTCGAGCGCCAGCCGCCGCCAGCAATCCGGCCGGTTCAATAATTTTCATCCGCGCCGGACCGAAATAGTTCTTGAGACCCATCGTGTCTCCGGCCGGCTTCTCCCACTGAAACGACAGCACCGGAATCGCGCCGAGTTGCTTGTAGCGCGTAAAATCCGCCGGATCAACGATCTCATCGTGCGCGATTGCCGGACGCAGATCGGCCGTTGGAAGCGCCTTCCGCAACGCTTCGATTCCATCCAGTGCTGCATGAACGGCGCCGTCGCCGTCGGCGTGGATGTGCGGATCGATCCCCGCACGGCCCAATCCCACCAGTACCTTCGCAAGAGCTTCCGCTGAGAAATAGACTGCAGGCCCACGGCTCGTTCCGGGCACCCACCGCGGATTCGCCGTCGTCCCGGCATTCGTGAAGTAGGGCTCGCGCATGGCACCAGTAAGCGCGGGAGCGGCGATCACTCCATCAAGAAACAGCTTGGCATTTCGCACCGTGATGCCCGGTGCCACACTGATCGCGCCCTCGTCGTACTGCTTGCCGAACGCGACAACCCGAGCGACCGCGCCGGGCAGATCACGCGCTTCCGAGGGTGAGATCACCGGGGCAAAGTGCCCCCGCGCCGTCAGTCCCCCGGCCTTGCGCACTTCCGCAAACGAAGCAATCGATTCGGCTGGAGCGGCAGCATCCAGAAAACTGGTGATGCCCTGCTTACTCATGGCCTTGAGTGCGGCCTTGGCCGCCGCTAAGTTCTCCTCGGCCGTGGGTTTCGGCAAGAGGGACGAGAATGGTTCGTACGCCGCATCTTCGAGCAGGCCGGTAGGTTCGCCAGCGGCGTCGCGCCAGATTTTGCCGCCCACCGGATCCGGAGTGCTCGCCGTAACTTTCGCCAGCGCAAGCGCCCGCGAGTTGACCAGCGCTGTGTGCCCGAACGACGAAATGACGATGATCGGCCGCTTCGTCTTCAGCGCATCGAGTGTCGCGCGGCTCGTCTTCACGCCAGCCGGCCGCATGCTCTCCTGAAACCAGCTGACGACTTCGAGCCAGGTATCTGGCTCCTTGGAAGCCTCGCGATCTAAGCAAGACTGAATCCGTTGCTGCATTTCCGCGACGGTCAGCGACTCGTAGTTAAGACTGCATTTCAACAGCACCGCGCCGGCCTCGAGCGGATGCATATGGCCGTCGATGAGCCCCGGCATGAGAAACTTGCCTTTGAGATCCACAACTGAAGTCGCAGCGCCAACAAACGGCGCCACTCCCTGATTGCCGCCTACGTACACGATCCGTCCATTGCGTATCGCCAGCGACTCAGCGGTTGAGTTCTGGCCGTCGGCGGAAAAGATCACTCCATTCCGATAGACGCGATCGGCTGGCTCTTCGCTCCAGGCAGTGGCCGTGATCAGTAAGAGCGACACTAAGAGAACGAAAAAACCGGAATAACACAAAGGTCTGCAATGTGGCTTGTCCATGATGCCTCGGGTTCTTGTTTGCGGCAGGATAACATTCCAGGTCGGCCGCAACAGCGTGACTTTCCCTTCCCGCCCAACAGAAAAGGCAGCCCCCAAGGGCTGCCTCAATCTGAATCGTAAATCGCTCTGTCTAGCGCTCGAGCTTTCCGATGCCGGGGATAAATACTTCCACCGCCCCGGGTTCGTCCTCGACGCCCACGCGAAACAGTGCCGCCTGCGCCTCAGCATGCTCGCGCAGTTCCTGCATTTCGTCCACTGCCGCGCCTTCCGGCTTGTCCTGCTTACGCTGGACCCTGCGCTCCGCCTTGTCCCGCTGTTTCTGTTGGCGTGTCTGTTCTTTCTGGCGTTTAGTAAATGTTGATCGTCCTCGTGGCATTCACAATCCCTCCGTGTTTTAGTGCGTACTGACCGGACCACAAAACCTCGCGGCCGGCTGCTTACAAGAAATCAGAACTACCACCGCGGTTCGCGTGGCTGGCGTGCGTGGCCCTGATAATCGTCGCGCCCGCGTCCGCCGCCTCCACCACCGCCGCCTCCAAACCGCTTCCCACCACCACCCGGGCCGCCCCTGGGACGGTCCGTCTTGGGCTGCGCTTCATTGATCTTCAAAGCGCGTCCGCCAAGCTCCGATCCGTTCAGAGCAGCAATCGCCTTATCGGCTTCGCTCGCATTGGTCATTTCCACAAACCCGAATCCTCTCGAGCGTCCAGTTTCGCGATCGGTTACAACGCTGACTTTCTCGACCGCTCCGTGCGCTTCGAAAACCGTTCGCAGCTCCGACTCGGTGGTGCTGTGGGGCAAGTTGCCGACGTAAAGGTTCTTCATTGCATTTCCTCTCTGAGTAAATCGTCTTACTTTTATTGTTTCGCTGCAGCGTCCGGCTTGGCTTGCGAGGTTATCTTTTGCAGCATTTCCCGGTTGCGCTTCCGCTTCGCAGCGTTCTGCTTCCGGACGCGGTTAAATCTGGCCTTATCGCCATTCACTCTCGACATAATCCACTCCTGTTATTCGGGCTGGTACCAAAACCTTGGTCGTACCACACATTCTTCAGAGAACTGCGACGACGGTCTTGGAAAACCAACTCCCCCCGCCTAAAAAGAAGGTCGTCCTACACGGTTTGGGTTGGAGCAGCCGCGCCCTGCCCGCACACACCTTGAATTGTATGGAGCACCCGCGAAAGGCCGCCTCTCGATCTCTCAATCGCGAAGGCGCAATTAGGGCGTTGTCTTCGAGGTTAAGTATTTCAATTATACGCTGTTTTGCGGATTGGCCGCTGCTTAAAGACCGCCGCCGGCGGGGTGTGTCTCAGCGTAGTATCCCTTGCGGGCATAGACGCGCAACTTGTGACCAGCCTTCTGAGCGGTGATGTCGATGGTGCGGTATTGACCATCCCGTTTGAAAAGCGCGGGCCGGTAAGAAACCATATAGCGGCTGCGGATTACCTGCTGAAGATCGCGCAAACTGCGATCCAGATAGCCCAACGAACCAGGTAAGAACGCGCTCCCACCAGTACGTTCGGCGACCGCTTTCAGAGCGCGATCACCCACCATGTCCACGTCTGCTACCAACGGGGTCGTTACGTCGCGGTTATCGCGTGTACTCACCGTATAAACAATGACTTCTCCGCGCTCGGCCTGTTGAATCGCCTCTTTCAGGCTCGCGCTACTGGAGTTGTCGTTACCATCGCTTATGACAACAAGAATCCTGGCCACGGGTTGGGTTTCAGAAACGTTTGCGAGCTTGTCAGCCGCATAGGAAACCGCGTCCCACAGAGCAGTCCCTCCCCCTGGAGCAAGCTTCCCGATTCCCGCGGAGAGAAGATCCTTATCGGCCGTCTCGTCCTGCACCAGCAAGACTGATCCCGAGACTCCCACCACAAAAGCCAGGTCGTCCTTTCCAGTGAGAACTTTCTGCATGAAGTCGATGGCAGCTTTTTGTTCAAAGGCGAATCTCGTAGTGATCGAGTCGCTGGTATCAATTACAACTCCCATCCGCAATGGCAATTGCGCCTCTCCACGGAACCCCAATATGGAAGTCGGGGGTTGGTGGTTGTCCCGAATCGCAACTTCGGATTGCGTCAAATCGTTAATCGCCTTTCCGTGGTCCGTAGCCGCAAAGAATACCGCGACCTCATCGACGCTCCGGTGCAAGGTCCAACCAGCAACCCCGTGACTCATGGCAGCGCTGCCCGGGTTCGGCCCACTCGAAACATCAGTATGACCCGCTTCCGGCAAATTGCTGGCCGCGCAGGATTCACACATCGCTTCCGCCTCGGTCACCTGCTGCTGCTCCTTCGCGTCCTGCATGAGCTTTCGCACTTGATCCGGTACAACGGCAGGAGTGGTCGGCGCTGGCGCAGTAGCAAATTCAAATGTAGTCTTGAGCGTTTCCGCCGGAGGAGCATTCTTTCTCACCTGTTCTTCCGCAATCTGCAGCAGCATTTCCTGGGCCTGCACTGCTGCGGGTGAATGTGGATCCTCCTTGATCAAGGTCCCCAGTTCGAGTTGCTCTTCCTTCAGGTTTTTCTGACTATCCCAGGCCGCAGCCGCGTAGAAGTGGACAATGGCGGCGTCCGGATGCTTCCGCCCATGCACCTGATGTGCCGTCGCAACTGCGCCCTCGTAGTTATGGTTCAGCAGTTGTGCGTAGGCCAATGCCGAAAGGAAGTGGAGATCAAGGGGAGCAATCGCGGAGGCTTTCTGTAGGTCTGCCTCGGCCGCGGAGAAATTGTTAAGCGCGAATTCCGAGAGCCCCAGATTCAAGTGAGAAGTCGGCAGATGGTCATCGAGGGAAACCGCTTTGGCAAATTCCTCATGCGCCTTATCGCTCTGCCCCAAGCCTAAATAGGACGACCCCAGCGCATTGTGAGCCGCCACGAACTCGGGATAGATCGTTAGCGCCTCTGTCAAACTCTCGATCGCGCTTTGGTATTCCTTCCGGTTCAGAAGTTGATAACCCTTGGCGTACGCTTTCCGCGCTTTTCCGGGAGCCTTCAGGTCCAACTTTGACACGGATGTGCTCGGACTCTCCGCAGGGTAAAGATCATTTTCAGCTTGCCGGGTCAGCATCGTGTTGTACAGCCTTGAAGTGTCAAACGGAGAGATCGCACCCCGCCCCACAAACGCATCAGGGGGCAAGGAACCTTGGGCCAATGCTGAGTACGCGAATAGTGCGGGGAATGCCAATAACATGAACGTTCGGACTACCGAAGAAATCATGGACGGTCCTGTCGGGGAGGCCAACAATGACGACTCAAAAGTATATCCTTGGAAGTTTGCGGCGGAAACATTTATTGCTGGGGACGAGGCCGAAAACCGCGCTCTCTGGGCTATTCAGCCTTCCGCCTGCCATGCCAGGATCAATCCGCACTCTTTCCTTGCTAATCCCCCTCCCTCCGCGTACCATATCTATGTGCGTTAGACCGAATCGGTCGTGAGCAGTTCTCGCCTTCACAAGCCAGCAACCTCTCGCAGTACCTCCGAATCTCTCCAGCGTAAATTGATTGACTAAAGGAACACCTAACACCATGGCAGAACAAGGAACAGTAAAGTGGTTCAATGACGCCAAAGGCTACGGCTTTATCAGCCGTCAGTCTGGCGAAGACGTTTTCGTGCATTTCTCTGCGATTCAAGCGGGCGGTTTCAAGAGCCTGCAAGAGGGCCAGACCGTGCAGTTCGACGTGACCAAGGGCCCCAAGGGCTGGCAGGCTGAGAACGTTCAGCCGCTCTAACCCTCAAAATACCCTAATTGCAAAAAGGCGATCTCAAACCAGAGATCGCCTTTTTCACTTTCCCACCTAAATTAATTCCGAATTATCGGTGCCATCGAAGGGACTCGAACTTGAGCCGTTTAGCGGGCGTGAGCGCAGCGGGAGCCCGCTGGCGAAATCCCGAGCAAGGCGAGGGACCTCATTCCGCCTCAAATGATTGGTGCCATCGAAGGGACTCGAACTTGAGCCGTTTAGCGGGCGTGAGCGCAGCGGGAGCCCGCTGGCGAAATCCCGAGCAAGGCGAGGGACCTCATTCCGCCTCAAATGATTGGTGCCATCGAAGGGACTCGAACCCCCACACCCTTGCGAGTACATGGACCTGAACCATGCGCGTCTGCCAATTCCGCCACGATGGCAAGTGGACTTGCATTGCAGCGGCGACCCGAAAGCCGCCGATCAGGAAGACTTACACCTCTATTCTACAGAGGTGCAGTCACCTGTCAAACCAATCTCCGGTTCTACGAATTTCAAAACCCCAAAGACGCGACCTTCGCGAGATGCCTTTGAAACCTTGAAACTCTGAAACCTTGAAACCTCGTGCTTACTCCAGCTTCGCCGTCATCGTAATCTTCGCGTTCAGCACCTTCGACACCGGACACCCCTTCTCTGCCGCCTCCGCATACTTCTGGAAGGTCGCCGAGTCCGCGCCCGGCACCTTTCCCACCACGTCAATGTGGCTCGCCGTGATCGTCCATCCCGAATCCAGCTTATCCAGCGAAAGGGTGACGTTCGTCGAAATGCTCTCCGGAGTCAAATTCGCCCCGCCGAGCTGCGCCGATAGCGCCATCGAAAAACACCCGGCATGTGCGGCCGCAATCAGCTCCTCGGGATTCGTCCCCGCCGCATTCTCGAACCGCGTGGCAAAAGAATATTGCGTATTGTTCAGCACCCCACCCGGAGCCGAAAGACTGCCCTTCCCGTCCTTCAACCCGCCCTTCCATACCGCGCTAGCCTTGCGTTGCATGACGTTCTCCTCGTTATGACCTCTTGGAAAGCTCGCCCCATTGTAGACGGAATCAAGCGGACCTGTCAGGCCACATGGACCCGGCAGACGCGGAGTGAGAATCGTTGTTAGTGTTGATGTAACTGAAAGCTGACGGCCGCCTCAGTAGAAATCCGAGCAGCTCAAATAAAATCCACACTGCGGACACTTCAACTTACAGCGGCTTTCGCGCAACTTCGCCGAGCAATTTGGACAATACTGACTTGGGTCCGCCTTCACTCCCACGCCATGACCTCGGTCATTCGCCGCTGGCGCAGCTTGCTGTTCGCTCATGTCCGCCGACCTTACGCCGCACGACGCCTCCCGGCAAGTAGAGTTTTCGATTCCCTTGATTTTCCGGCGCTCTTCGCGGCTTCTCTTAGCGTCCTCAGAAGCTGTTGACGTCAAGAAAGCGAGGGGAAAACCTACGCCGCGCGATCGCTCACTTCCTGCGCCGTTCGGCTCCAGCAGTCAGCCATGAGCAGCCACGCGCCCAGCCGCCGCCAGACTTTTACATATTTCCCGCGCTCCGGAACTCTCGTCCCATCCGCCTGCCGCACAATCATTGTGAAGTGGCCCAACTCCATCGCCATGTCGCCTGAATGGTCTACCCGCGTCGTTTCCATGCGCAGATCGCCGTATCCCGACTCGCCCATCTGGCGAAGCAGTCGCTCCACTTGTTTTTGACCGTACGCGGCTTCGTGATGCGACGCCATCAGCACGCCGTCCGGGGCGAACAACCCCGCCGCGAGGTCGTAATTTCCTGTGTTGAATGAGGTTGCGAAATCCTGCGTGAAGTTACGGAGTTGAGACTCCACATCCCTGATCGGATGTGAATCCGACAAGGCATTCGTATAGGGCCGGTACATCTACTACCTCCTGGGGGAAGGCAACCGGCAACCTCACCCTGGCCAGCGGGCGCGTCACCGGGGAAAAGCTCGCTTATTCTAGCGCAAAACCCGCATGTGGAAAGTTAAAAGTTTTCGAGGCGTCAATTCAGAAATTCAATCCGCGTTTTCTACCTTTCAAAGGGCGCGGAGCGACTGGGCAGCCGCAAAAAACCGGAGTCCCCGCTCAGCCTTGCTACGTCGGGTTTGGGCGATTCCGGACTCCATGTTGGATTGTCGCGCTCCGCGATCTGCCGCTTCACGCGTTCCATCAGCATAACTAGCTTTTTCGATTCATGGTCTCGTTCCGCCTGCTTGCACATCTTCTGGAAATCCTGCGGAGCATAGCTGACACGATTCGTCATAGGGGGACTCATCCTCAAGGTTCTGATGATGATAAAGATGCGCTAGTCTACCCGATCCGTCGCCATCTGCACAGCCCCCAAAAACGTTTTTCTGGTTTGCATCAGGAACGATGCAGACGACGCAACCGCGATCCGTGCCAACCTCTGGTAGACCTACATCAACCCAATGCGAACTCCTGAGGTTCGCCTCTCGCCGCAAGGCTGCGGCTGTTTGCGCCCTCCGAATCCCGCGCGTGCTTTCGCGGTCTCGACCTCCGGCCCCATCGCGACGTAGATGTCCTCGAAAATCTGCCGCGGCGCAATGCTCACCACCCCGTCGGAAGACTCAACCAGATAGTCGCCCTTGCGCCCGCAATGCTGGCGTCCTAGTGAATCCACGAAGCTGAGGCTCGAGCTGAGTTGCTTGGCCTTCACTAAGAACCGCGTTCGGTAAGTCTTCCATTCCACTGGTTTCATGGCGCCGTGACCTGAGTTTTTTGAACTGATTTTGTTGAACGTTCGTCGCCGCCGTTTTTCAGCCAGATGACGAGCTTTTATGTTGTGCGGGTGAAGGAGAATGTACGAGCGAAACCGCGCGCGGTCAATTCAGTATTTTTGGTGCAATTGAGGAAATCGCCTTTCGCCGCTTTTCGCGCCTCCGCTATCAATCAAGCAATGCATGAAGCACTCCCTCCTCCGCTGCGTTATGTCGTCGCTTGTCGCCCTCCCTCAGCGACTCTACAAAAATCTGCTACAGTGGTCAGCCGGATTGTCCACAGGACGTGCACAGGAAATGCAGAAAGCACTGGCTAGTCCATCAGCTCCTTTTTTAGTCCGATTCCACAACATCGGAAAAATTGCTCGTCGAGGAGGCTCACTTGATTCGCAAAGTTAGATATGGCGTGATCGCATTTTCGTTCTTAGTGTCGTGCGCTTCTCTTATGGGACAGGCGACCGCAGCAAAAATTGTCGCGTTACGTTGCGGCTCTCTCTTTGACAGCCGTGGAGACACGCTGCGAAAGAACGTCGTCGTCATCATCGAAGGCGACAAGCTCAAAGAAATCACAAACAGTGCGCCCGCAGGAGCCGACGTCGTTGATCTCTCTCACGAGACCTGCCTTCCCGGCCTCATCGACACCCACACCCACATCCTTCTGCAAGGGGACATCACCGCCGTCGACTACGACGAGCAACTGCTCAAGCAGTCGCCCGAATACCGCACGATTCTCGCCACCGTCAACGCGCGCCGCGCGCTCGAATACGGATTCACCTCTATCCGTGATCTCGAGACCGAGGGCGCTGGATACGCCGACGCCGACGTCAAGAAAGCCATTAACAATGGCGTGATCCCTGGCCCTCGGATGCAAGTTGCAACTCGCGCGCTCGACGTCACCGGAGCCTATCCGCTTCAGGGATACGCGCCCAACGTCTCCGTCCCCCACGGAGTCCAACTCGTCGATGGCCCCGACAACGCGCGCCAGGCCGTTCGCGAGCAAATCAGCCATGGCGCCGACTGGATCAAGGTTTACAGCGACCGCACTTACCGCGTGCGCGAAGACGGCGTCCTCGACGACATCCCGACATTCACGCTCGACGAACTCCGCGCCATCGTTGACGAAGCCCACCGCGAACGCCGCAAAGTCGCATCGCATGCCATGGCCCTCTACGGCGTGCACAACTCTGTCGAGGCCGGAGTCGACTCGATCGAGCACGGCAACTACATTTCCGACGCCGACCTCAAAACCATGGTCGCCCACGGAATTTTTTATGTCCCAACAATCTTTGTCGGCGAATACGTCGCTCAAGGCCGCGCCGCCGCAGGCGCTCCCGTCTGGGTCAAGATGATTCAAATCCATGAAGATACCTTCCGCCGCGCCCTAAAAGCAGGAGTGAAAATCGCTTTCGGTACCGACGCCGGCGGCTTCGACTGGAAGATCAATCCTGCAAGAGAGTTTTCCAGCATGGTGAAATTCGGCATGACCCCAGCCCAGGCAATCCGCTCCGCCACTGCCACAGCCGCGGAGTTGCTCGGCGTGCAAGATTCGATAGGCACAATCGAACCAGGAAAGCAGGCCGACATCGTAGCCGTCCCCGGCGATCCCCTGGCCGATGTGACTGCCATGGAAAAAGTAGATTTCGTGATGAAAGCCGGCGTCTACCGTAAACCGTAATCTCGACACGCAGGAACCTTCGTCGCGAAGTTGCGCGGCGCAACGCGTTGGCTTTTGGGTGGCGCAGCGCTTTAAGCGCTGCGATTACTGTCCTCTCACGATGTTCTGGACTTTAGCCCTGAGGGCTTCGCTTCCCCACCTTATTTCCCTCCCGGTCCAAACCATCTCAGCACCCTCTCTTCAAACTCGCGCGGCGCCGCTGAAATCGCCCCGCAATGGTCCGCACCCGGCACTTCCCAAATCTCCGTTTCCGGAGCAAGCACATGGATCATCCGCGAATGCCGCACCGGGATGTTGCTATCCACCTGCCCATGAATCAACAAGACCGGAACTTTACTCGCCTCCACCGAATCCTCCGGAGAAACGTCCCACAAGCGAAGCCCGTACTTCCACCTCGCCCGCAAAAACGCAACCTCAATCACCGGACGCAGCACCGACCATCCAACCCACGGCCCCAGATGAAATGGCTGACCCATGCGGTCATACCCGATTTCGCGGAACGTCGCGAATGGCGATTCCGCCACCACGGCACAAAATCTGGTTCCTACGGAAAGCGACTGCAGCAACTCCGCTGCTCCCATCGATTCACCCATTCCGAAGATGCAGCGCGGGTGCTCCTTCGCCTGCAAGAAATCAAACCATTGATGAATGTCGTTGCGCTCGATCAGTCCGTAAGTCGCGAGCGGCCCGCCGCTGACGCCGCGTCCTCGCGCATCCGGCATCAGCACCGTGAATCCGTGCGCCAGAAAAAGCTGCGCATATCCCGTCATCCCGATTCGGTTGTCGCCAAGCCCATGCAAAACAATAACCGCATCCCCATTCCCACGATGCCCACGCAGAATCCACCCGCGCAACACCACGCCATCCGGCGTCGTAATCGAGTCCTCTTCCAGTTCAGCGTCAATCCCGTGGACCCACTGCCGCACTTCCCCAACTTCGTCGTCGGTCAGCGGCCGTCGTCCCGGATGTAGCGCCCCGTCCGCCAGGTAAATTCCACCGACGGTGCACACTGTCAGATACAGGAATATCCCGAGGAAGATACGGCGAACTCTGCGAGTGGCCCGCATTAAGGTCCACTGATGGTACGTCACTTCCCGTCCATCGGTTCATCCCACTGAAAGATTTTCGGGAATGAGTGTACTCGCGTTTTTAGCGCCCGAGTCACGCTTTCGCCGCGTACAACCTTCACACTCCTGGAAGTTTTTTCCCGTCGGCTGCAACGAATGATTTCGCTCTCCACAAACCCACACGCTCCCAACAACTTGGAGCAAGCTTCAAACGGAACCATCCTTGCTCACACGTGTCCTTGAGGCACACAAACTTCGAAGTCAGGAGGAGCAATGGTCACCGACCCTGTTTGTGGAATGAAAGTCGATGAAAAGAAACCTGAATTCCAGGCGCAGTATGCCGGGAGAAAATACGTCTTCTGCTCGGACGAATGTAGAAAGGAATTCGAAAACACGCCCGAAGAATACGTCGAGTCAGCCGCATAACCCTGCCTCGACATAATTGAAGTATCCAAAGAAGAAGGCCCTCGCTCCGGCAAGGGCCTTTTCCGTTCTCGTGCCGCAGCGTTCTATGGCACTTTGCAGTAGCTGGTAAGATCGCGCACAATCTGGTTTGCCCCGTCCAGAACCTGCGTTATGTCGTGAGACGCGTCGGCCACACACGAAATCTCTTTTTGCGTCTTGATCTGGTTGGCGAACAGCAGTCCTTGCGGGACTGCTGAACTCGTATCCAATCCGCCAAACAGAAAGTGCACATCAGTCTTCGGATACGAATACGAAGCGTCCGGAGATGAAATGCTGTCGTGATCCCAAAGCGTTGCGTCGGTCGCAGTATGAGCGGCGCAATCCGTGTTTCCGTAGGCGGCCTCGATCAGTTTCTGAGCGGTGCTTCCTGGTCCGAAGCAGCTCTTATTGCGCGTGCCGCAAGGAGAAACCGGTGAACTTCCCTGACACAGGCATCCGTAATCCGCACGCCCGAACGGAGGTCCGCTGTCGAGTTCGACCATGTTGTAGATCGAGCCGAGTCCGTAGTGTGACAACGAGTATGAGATCGCCGCCGCCCCGCCGCTCTCGCCCGTCGCGCAGTAGGGGACCGAAGTGCTCGCCTGGTGGATGTTGGTGTAAATCCACTCTACCAGCGTCGAATAAAGGCAGGCTAAGGACCGCGGCCCATCCGTCGCGGGCCCTTCGAGCCATCCGTTCTGCGATACGCCAGGAAACTGCGTCTCGGCGACCGTGAATCCCGCAGCCACAACGTTGTTCACGATATAGGTGCCGTAGCCCGGAGCGAATTCGTAGTACGACGCGTCCCCTCCTCCCGCCGTCATCACTACGGTGCCGATCGGAGTAATCGTCGGGCTGAGCACCTTCACGTTGGCGCTCACCGACGTCACATTAGCGCAGGTGAGCGCGACGCTGTAACAGACTCCGCCGCTGATGCCTTTTCCCGCGCAGGCGACGGACGAACCCGACGCCGTGCCCAGAGAATCCGCTGTCATTTTTATTGCACTCTGATTTATTGCACTCTGATCGGCAGGTCTGATTTCCTGCGCCCATAGGGCGGCGGTACACGATAAAAAAATTAGGCACAAGGCTGCAAAACAGCCAAATGCCGCTCGGAGCAGGGGTTTCCGCGTGGCGCGCATGCACGAAGTTTGCACGCTGCTGAAATGAAGTCAAGAGGAAACAAGTTTTTTGGAACGTTGCAAGAACTTGCAAACGTCCGCCCGCACACTGAAGAAAAGCCCCCGCGCAACCGCGGAGGCTTTGATTCTTCTTCCAGTTTTTCGTTGGTTTACCGGTGCGCCAGCTCGGGCTCTCTCATCGCTTTGCCCGATTTGAATGCCTCGTAGCGATGATTGATCTCATCCCAATTGATAACGTTCCACCACGCCGCCAGATATTCCGGGCGCCGGTTGTTGTACTTCAAATAATAAGCATGCTCCCACACGTCGTTGCCGAAAATGGGATACAGTCCCTGCGACAGCGGGCTGTCCTGATTCGGCGTGCTGATGATCTGCACGTCGCCGGACTTCCCCGCCAGCCACACCCATCCGCTGCCGAACTGCTTCGCGCCAGCATCGTTGAATTTGGTTTGAAAGTCCTTGAAGTTGCCAAAGGTCTTGCTGATCACTTGCGCGATTGCGCCGCTGGGCTCGCCACCACCCTTTGGCTTCATAATCTTCCAGAACATCGTGTGATTTACGTGCCCTCCGCCGTTGTTGCGGACGGCGCCACGAATGTCTTCCGGTACAGCATTGAGATTGGTAATCAGCTCTTCCGGCGATTTGCCGGCCAGCTCCGGATGCTTCTCCAGAGCGGCATTCAGATTCTTCACATATGCGCCATGGTGCATGTCGTGATGCAGGGTCACGGTTTGCTTATCAATGACGGGTTCCAATGCGTCGTATCCATAGGGCAAGGGGGGTAATTCGTGAGCCATGATTGATCCTCCAGGTATTAGAGATGACGGTTAGCGGCTTTTCGATGCTGGAAGAATGATTATAGCCCCGAGCGACCTACTTGCGCCCCAGCAGTCGTATCCGCGACGTGAACGCCCGCCCCAGGCAAGCGCTAAACGTCGCATCGGGATGATTCACCGGATCAATCACATTGTTGACCACCAGCGGATCGCAGCGTCCCGTAATGTTGTCGAAGCCTCCGCGGACCGCCAGGTAGTAACCCATTAGGTGAAATTTTTTCTCCAGTTGCAGGTTCAGCGAAAAGTATTCCGGGAACCGCTGCGCGGCCGGAGCCCCTTTCAACTCCTGCTGCGTCGTCAGCAGATTAAATGGAAATCCAGTCCGCGCCTCCATCGAGTACGCAACTTCCAACTGATGCACGATCGGCAGCTTGAAGAATGGCAAGTATCCCCACGAAAGAAACCGGTTCGGTGTGTCCCATGGATACACTCCCGGCTGCTGCGCACTCAGAATCGGACTGTCCACATTAAAGTCGAGCACCTGATTCGACCGCGCTCGCGAGCGCGTATACGCCCCCATCACGGTATAGTTTTCGCGGAAGTTGTGCCGCAGCGTAATCTGGAACGCGTCGTACCGGTCGACGCGCGTATTCTGCAGAACGAAGTCGCTTCCCCCGGGGCTGATCGCGTCGTAAACAAATCCTCGCTCCCCCCGCCGTTCCATAAACTCCGCCTTCATGTAAATCGCCGCCGGCAGTTTCTTCTCCAGCCCCATGCTCCAATTCAAAAACTGCGGAGCCTGCAGCATGCGCGTATCCGCCGTAAACGTAGTGCTCACGTAAGTCGCATCACTACCACCGCAGTTCGCATTCGGCGAGCCGGTCGCGTCGTAGAAACAATCCTGCCGCGTCCCTGCGAACGGACGCGCAACCAAATAAATCGGCGTGGCGTCATACACCAGCCCGATCCCGGCAGAAATCTTCGTGTTCCCCGAATTGTCGAGCACATAAGTTCCCGCCAGCCTCGGCGCCACTGCCGCCTGCCGCACGATCTCATCCCAATCCAGTCGCACTCCCGCCTCAATCAGCAAACGGTTGGTAATGCTCCACCGGTCCTGGGCGTAACCACTGACCTCCGTATTGACCTGCTCATGCAACGGTGCCGCTCCAAACGTCGAATACCGCGTGCACGGAAATGGCGTCACCGCCGCCGCATTCAAACACGTCATGCCCGTCGGCAGCGACGTCTGCTCCGCCGTCAGATACGAAATCGGCTGCCTTGAAAATGTCGCATCGTAAGAAATCAGGTCTAGGTCCACTCCCGCCTTCCAATCGTGGCGCCCGTGCCATTGCAGTGGCTGAAAATACAAATTCGCCAGCCCTTGCCATCGGCGCGCCCGCGTCTCGTCCTGAAAGTAATAGCTCCCGCTCGAGATATTCGGATTCACAAAGTACGGCAGCGACCCATATGGCGTCAGCTTCACTCTGTATTCGTCATATCCGAACCCGGCCTCGAGCAATTCCCCGCTCTCAAAAGAGTGCTGGTCTTTCACACTGGTCGCGTATGCGTTTTCCACGTCTTTCGGATTCGACAATTGCGGGCTGAACGGTGACAAATACGCGTACTGATCGTGCAGATGATTCACCAGAAAACTCCCCGTCAGGATGTCTCGCGTCGTCACGTTCGCCTGCACCTTCGTCAGATTTCCCAGCCGCAGCGCCTTGTCGTTGTCCTCGCCGATCGGTAACGCGGTGAAAATCGTGTTGGTATATTCCCCATCGAAGGCGTTATAGAACCACGCTTTCCCCTTTTCCAGCGGCCCGGAAAATGTGAATCGCGGCAGAAACTGATCGAACCTCCATCCATGTTTGTTCTGCACCGAGGGAATAAAATCGGTCGCAGAAAACCGGAAGTGATCGTCGCCGATCCCTGTATTCAGGCTCAGCACGCCGCCCGATCCCTTTCCGTACTCCGCCGGCTCGCGCGACGGTTCCACGTGAATCGACCGGAACGCATCCGTACTCACCCGCACCAGCAATTGTCCATTCGCTGGCTGCGTCACGTTGAACCCATCCAGCAGCGTCACACTCTGGTAAGTCTCCGCTCCCGCCACATGCGGCTGCCCGCTCTGATCCGCCACCACTCCCGGAATAAAGCCCAGCACATTCCGGTAGTCGTTCGTTCCGGGATAAACAATGTTGATTACGTCTAGGCCGCTGATCGTTTCCCGCGCCGACACCTGTGAGGGATCAATTGCCGGCGGAGACTCCATCACGTTCACCACCTCCCGCACTTCCTGCTGATGTGTGATCGTGACCTCAATGACCGATCCCGCGACGATCTGCACTCCCGAGTCCACG
>Ga0207664_10000462_pt1 | contig 28839 bp, 33 predicted proteins | sample LARL83metaG_FD_184349 | JGI IMG/M metagenome (GOLD analysis project Ga0207664, IMG submission 184349) | Corn, switchgrass and miscanthus rhizosphere microbial communities from Kellogg Biological Station, Michigan, USA - LAR L8-3 metaG... | ecosystem: Host-associated > Plants > Roots >... | reverse complement strand
TGACGTACCAAAAAGCGATGGCTGGAAGTAGTGCTACGCGTTTGATGATTTCATACCCTAGCCAAAACGAAAGAGCCATTTCTCCGAACATGATCTGCATTTGCCAGTGATCGGGATTAACGGCCAAAGCCCCTGCGACCATTAGAACAGAAAATGGCAGCCAGTTTTTAGGATGCTTTAAATTTTTCATTTCTTAGTCCTGATAAAAATATTCCCATTTTTGAAATTAATGATTTCAGTTTCCATGGCTCTGACTCTATCCATGACGATGTTTGCACCTTCTGAAACCTTTGACATCCTTGACTCAAAAGCTTCGTAGTTTTTTTGAAGTGAAGCCATCATCTCAGTCATGTTGGAATAAATAACGGCCATGTTTTGGATTGAGACCTCAAGCTTTCCGATAGATGCTTCATGGCGCTCGATCATTGGCTTAATGTCTTCAACAACCTTTTTTAAGGTATCTACGACTTTCATCTCCATTTGATTTTTGAAAATAGTGTGCTTCATTTTGTAAACGTAGATGACCTTCACAAGCCATCTGATCGCTCCTACCAGAGTTGTCATAAAAACCCAGAATGGACCGTCATGAAAGAGTTGGGTCATTTAAATATCCGACACATAGAGGTCGAAAAACCCCGTGGTGGCCGCGCCATAAGCATCCGTTTTACCGACAAAATGGCCATCTGAATTTGCCTCGGCTAGTGCCCATATTTTAAAAATTCCAGTCGTCGGGTTATAACCTGTATGATACCCATACTGTGCTGCTATACCAGTGGCGCCGTTGACACCCCCGTACCCTGGCGAAATGTCTATAATTCCAGCCCTGGAAGAGGTTGCGAATGCCCGAAGAGTCCATTTTTTATTTGCACCTATAAATATGTCATAAGCTATCGGGTGATTACTGGTTGAGCCAGTCGCACCGCTTCCGTCAGCATAAAGTGCAATCCCATCAGCTGAACTTGGCGCAGCAGTGGGAGCGCCGTTAGTTTCTGTTAACGTTACCGTTCCACCTGTTCTTAAATACGATCTGTATTGTCCAAGCGTTGTGGGCGCAGATCCAGTAACTCTACTGTTCAACAGCGCAGCGATTGCAACAGATCCAGAAGCTGCAGCCCAAGACGGAACTCCAGAAGCCAGAGTTAGGACTTGGCCATCTGATCCTTTTGCAAGACGAGTCCCCGTCCCACTTGCGCCGCCGTAAATAATATCTCCGGAAGTTGTCATGGGTTGGAGTGCATCAAAAGCTGCAGCTTTTGTGGCTGCACCGGATCCACCGTTTGCAATTGAAAGTGGCAAAGTAAGAGTTGCTTGTTTTCCGTTTAACTGTGTTTGGATTGCTGAAGTAACTCCGGATACGTATCCTAATTCAGTGGAAGTTGTAGCAGAGACATCTAATGCTCCAGCACTGTCACTCACTACGGCTTTACTTGCGGGAAGCGGAGTTACAGTTCCAGATTGTGCTTGAGCAAGTAATCCAGAAATCAAAGTAGATTCAAGTCCTGTACCTGCAGCATTAATTGAGATCAAGCTTGAAGCTTGCAACTCATCATGCGGAAGAGTCATATCAAAAGTAGTTACGGGATCGTAGTCAGCAAGTCTTATGGACCTTGAGGATCTCTCAGTTAAAAACTGAACCATCATGGCAAGTTTGTCTAAAGCATATTCCAAGACTGAACCCACATAAGCAGAGCTTCCGGAAAGTGAAGTGTCTTGATTGGTTGGATTATTTCGTAAAATCACAACTGTGTAAGCGCCACTAGGAGCCGTTACAAAATTAACAGACGCTCCAGCGCTGAAATCTGTGTAGTCAAGTGTCAGTGGATCGTAAGCACCTATGACATCATATTGACTTACAAAGGTTTGAAAGGTCCCTACCCCGCTTGAATCTACAAGGTAGACATCAAGATCTGTGGCATCTAAAAAAGCATATGGAAATGAGAAATTAGTCGTCGTGCCGTTACCGGCGTACTGGACTCTTATGATTTCTGATTCAACTGACATCTTAGTTCCCCTTCACTTTGGCAGCTTTTTTATATTCATCTGCCATGCTGTTTCCCATCTTGGCCATAGAGCCTATTTGATAAATCAAAGTGTCCATGAGTTGACGTTTTTCTACTGGCGGGATGTCTGATCTAAATTGAACAGCGTCCAGAGTTTGCTTTGCTTTTCCAATAGCATTTCCAATCCCGTCTAAATTTAATTCGGTATGTTGGCTATTAATTCTATTATAGGTATCAAGGTCTGCTTGTTTCCCGGACATCTTTAATGAGTTCATAACTTCATCAGCAGCTTTTTTATTGGCATAAAAGTCAGTGAGGTTTTGATTTTTCATTGAAGGATATCTAGATACAAAAGAATCAAAGAACGGATAATCAGCAATGCTCTCTTCAGGTTTTGTGTGTTGGTTACCAATCCCCGCAGCACGTAGGCCTGCATCTGAAATCTTTAATGCTAAGCCCCCCATGGTTCCAGTCCATCCCCTGACATAGTTTTCAACAACTGTGGGAGATGCCAATGGATCAGCACTTGGGCCAATGTCTTTTACAAGAGGCACATATCCTATGACTTTAGCTAATTGCTTTGCGGTTTCTGATGTGTACTGCTCATAACGAAGTTCAGGTAGTAAGCGCTCTTTATCTGCAGAGACTAGAGGCCTTCCACTTGTGAATTGTTTATTAGCGGCTTGATCGATCATTGGAGCCACCATATTTGGGATAGGCATCGGAACCACTGATCCCAAAAGAGTTTTGGCAAAATCAGAACCAGCGCTTTGGCTATGTTTAAAAGCTAAATCCAAAGCCACTTCCACTCCTGTTCCGAAAGCAATCCCTGCAGCCCAAGGTTTTGGAAGTCTTAAAATAGTTGCATCTTTTGGATTATAAGCTGCCCCTTGAGTAGCACGGGACAAATTCACATTCCAAAATAAACCTTTTTGCCAAGACGGGAGAGAGTTAATAGCCTCATCGTCTTTATTCACTGCCCATAGTGCTGCTGAAATTCCAGAGATCACGCCTAAACGAGCGATAGTGCTTTTTGGATCTTCAACAAAAGCAAGGCGCAATCGATCCATTGAGTTTATATGAACACCGATAAAAGCAGTTGTTTGCCTGATGGCTGATTTTTCCAAACCTACTTTTTGATAATCAACTACAACAGAGCGAGCTAAAGATGCGGCCTCTTCAGGAGATTTACCTTGCTCGATGGCTCCTTTATATTCAGCCAAACGAGATGCGCTATCCGTGAGTTTGATCCAAGCTTCTGCTGCATCTAGAGGATGCTTAACTACGTTCCAAGCTTTCTGAGCAAAGTTAGTTTCAATGCCTGCTGACTCAATGCTTTTTTCCATGAATTGATTATTAATGGGCTCAAACACTTTTGAAAAAGCCCCTTGATACTCAGCGTCTCTATAAAGCTCTGATTTATTAATGATGTCGGGAATAACTTTAGCTGCATCAAAGAATGGAATTTGGCCAGTCTTTGAATAGACTCCGCTCATTGCTGCTGATCTAAAAAAGTGAGAAAAGCCAAAAGTTGGAGAAGAGGTGTTTCCGATTCTCTCCATTTTGGCAAAGCCTGCCATAAACTTTGTCCAAATGCCCATGGCAGCCCCGTCGCCATCGAGGGCTTTTAACGACTCAATGACGCCAGGGGGTCCCTCATAGACCACTCGTTTTCCGTCCACCTTAAAGGCAATCTGGTTGTCTGCTAGAACACCGTGCTCGGGTCTAAATACATTGATGTCATCTGCCTTTAAATCTATTCCTTGTTTAGCTAGTGCCGCTGATAATTCATCAGAGCCTACAGAAATGGCTTTCATGTCCACTGGGACTTTTTTTAGGTAGGCATCAGGATTTCCTTCGCCCTCATCCACCAAGTTTCCAGCCTTCATGTTTTCGTAAAATGTATTTCTAACGTCATTGACCATGGCACTTTTGATCATGAGCGCGGTGTCTTGGTAGTCTGAAAGAACTGGATCTAAAATTAATTTGTCCGAGCCATAGATCTTTTTAAGTATGGCCCCACCGGATTTTGAACCTGTGAATACGTCTGGCTCTTGGACTCTGTGAAACGGAAATGCCTTGGTGTTAGCATCCATCATTCTTTGCTTGGCATCTTCATCAATAAGGCCAGACTTTTGAACGTAATCTAAAACTCTGTTTTTAAAATCAACTCGGCGCTGATTTATGGCCTCGTATTTATCTGCTCCTGCATCGACAACTCTCTTTGCTTGTTCCGGATCAAAATCAGCCCACGGTTTAATTCCACGCTCATGAAGTTCTAATCCCCGAGCAGCCATACCGTAAGCGCGAAAGCCGTTCATGTCTTTATTAGGGATGTCAGCATAGATCTGATTAAGACCCTCACCGTTTACTTTTCCAGTGTCAAAGTCACGGGTTCCATATTCGTAAAAAGATCCCACTCGATCTTGGTAAGCGGCAAAGCGAGTGGCTGCTTGGAAGGCATCTTTATCCGGAGCAATCTCAGCGCCCCTAGCTTCAGCCTCTTGAATGGCGTATTTAAGAGGCGAATTTTTATCTATGTTTTTTTGATACCAGTCTTGCCACTTTTCTTTAAGTGTTGAACCTGGAACTTCAGCGCTTTCACCTATTTTTGAAAGAATGGCCTTTTCATCTTCAGTGCGAGGAAGAGTGTCTTTTTCTAATATGGCAGGTGTTTTTGGTTGTAAGTCCTTTGGAGTGACGGGTTCTGAAACCAGAGATTTATTATCTTCTCCAATTTTAACTGGAGGGATTGGCTCGTTTAAATTACCAGCAATTAAATCTTGTTTTAAATTCACATCCACTTCAGCTTTTTTAGCAATCTCTGAAGGCAACTCCCCTGTGGCCGCATAGATGTTTGAAAGCTTTGGCTTAAGAACTCCTACTCCGTGAAGCCCACCAATAACCACCGCGCCTGCCACAAAATCAGAAGGCTCTGGAAGATGGCCTTCAAGAGCAGCTGCAGAAGTTGTCATGGCCGCTAGTTCTGAAGCCCCTTGAACTAAAGGTCCTGCAAACTTAGTGGCTCCCCCGGTGAGAGCTGTTGCGGCTCCGACTGTTGCACCTTTGATCGCCTCCCATGAAGTTGAAGCCACACGAGTTGCAAAATCATGGGCATCCATGATGTCGCCTTTTTCGTAGTGATCTACCAATATTTTTCTCATGGCAGCAGGGACGGCAAACGCTGCGGCTCCCCCACCAACAGCAGCGCCACTCACTGTCCCCAATACTGGCGCTTCTGCCGTCCCTGCTGCCCCTCCAGCTAATGCTCCCCCTGCACCGGCTGCAGCCATCAAAGGGAGATCAGCAAGACCCCCAATTTGAGAGGCTATTTTATAAGCTGTTGGCGCATGCTCCGGTAAATTTATATCTGGCAATTTTCCCCTGATTGCAAGACCTGTGGCAGAGCCTTGGTAGCCAGCTTCTAAGGCATCAATAAAACCCTTTGCAGTTGTAGCTGCACTTTGCTTTTTATCTTGTGCTTTTAATTTCGATTCTTCGGTATCTCCAGCTGCAAAATGATCTTTGATGTTTGCGCCAACATACGACTTAAGCGCAGAGAGATTTGGCTCTTTAGGTGCATCCGGAATAAAGTCCGGATCTTGTGGCTGCTGTTGATCTGGAATGAAATCAGGATCAGCCACTATTTACCTACCTGCTTATAACCAGCTTTTAATTTTTCCTGTAATTTTGATTTTGGAATTTTACCGCTAACGCCAGATGGATTAACAACTTGAACCATCTCCTCACCTGTATCGGGATGAGTGTTTGAAATCCTGGCTGCTTGGTCTTTAATGATGTCATCCATAGATCGCTGATATTTTGAAAAGTTACCGAGGTAGTTATCGTTTTTCTCATCAGTGAGCCAAGAATTATTAAAGCTTCCATCTTTTTGACCATTATGGATTTTGTCCATGGTTTCTGTTTGCCACATATTAAAGTTATGAAGCCCCTGGGGATCAGCTATTCCCATGGCATTTGGTTTTGCTATTTGGTTATAGGCATCTTTCCAAAGGTTGGACTTTTTAAATGCGTTTAATTCAGCAGTTGCTCCACTTGAGTTTCTAGCAAACTCAGCTTGAGCCTTTTGAAATCCGCTAAAGCTAAGCTGCTTATTAAGATACATCTGCCTGAGATCGTCTTCGGTGTGGACCGTTTTAGTTGGATCATTGTTTGGTTTCCAGATATTGGCCAAAGCTGTTGTCATCCCAGGGCCGTCGCCTCTAACTGGCCCTTCCTCTTGGCGGGCTCTCATCATGTCTATGAATTTCTTTTTATCTTGCCAATCAACGTCTTTACTTTGAGGACCAAAATTCACTTCATCTGCTGAGAGCTGATTCTTTGCTAATTTGTCGTACCATCCACTTTGGATTTCCTGAGCTTTTGCAGCTGCTGCATCGTCTGCAGCTTTTTGCATCTTTAGCACCGTGGTATTTTTAGAGTTCTGATAATGCTGAACTTCAATCTGCATTTTATATCGGCCAGTTTCACCGAGAAGGTTGTTAACCGGATCTGATGGATTATCTAATTGTTTTTGAGCAAGCTCTGGAGAGAATCTAGCAGTTCCCCTCATTGCAGCTTCTGCATAAACCTGATTAGCGTCTAATTTTAATTTATCAGCTTGATCAGCTTGCAAAAGTCCTGACTGCACCTGAGAATCAACCCAGTCTCTGCGCTTAGCCAGTAATGTGTCTCGCTGAGAGGGATCATTAGCCAAAATTCCTATGTCAACGTTCTCAGCGTCTCTATAGTTAGCTACTGTTTTTTTACCAGCTAAATCCGCTGCACCTTCAATGGCTGATCTAGTGAATTCCAATTGTGCTGCAGCTTTATGACGATTAAAAAGGTTTTGACCCTCGTTTGTTTTAATGTCCTGGCTTGCGGCATCTAAGGTCTCATCAACATGAGCTTTGAACTGATCTACATCTAAAGTGCCTTTTTGCTTTTGATCTAGTAAGTCGGTGGTTAATTTTGCTCTTGCGTTTGAAACCTTTGAGTCAACGTCTGACACATCGTTTTGAACTTCACGCCTATACAAAACATCTGCTGCATTGGATATTTCAGAACCAAAACCACGTACCGCATCGCCAACGTTACCACCGAAAGTGCTGGCATTGGCTTGTTGCACATTTGCAGGTCCTGCTGCATTTACTTGTTGTTCGTACTGCCTAATTTGTGGCATTTAATTTCCTCATTAATGTTTCATACTCGCGTAGCTTCCGGCCTGAACTCCTGCGCCTAAAATATCTCCTGCTACAGCCCATCCACCTGCTGACCTAGCATTACTTGCTGACTGCTGATCCTCTTGCGCTCCTGTTCTAAGAGCCCAGGCTTGCATGTCGCCTTCATGTTTAATGTTTAAAACATCCAATTCTGCATTCGCAGCTGATGCCTGAAGTACATCTTGCGCTGATCCACTTCCCCCGCTAACTCCGGAAGCTCCGTAGTTTGCTCTTTGTTGTCCAATAAAAGCATCTGAATGAACTTGTGAAATTCGTGCATCTTCATTTGCTTTAGCAACAGCTTGCAAAGCTTGCTGCCCTTTAACCGAGGCATTAAATTCATCTTCTTGAGCTTGCGCTTGAGCCTTTTGGTTATCACCAACTGCTTTTACGGCTCCGGCGGCAAGCGCTCCCACTACTAGTAAGGCTGGAGGCATCTTATAATTCTCCTGTAAACCAGAAATGGTTCTCACCACGCTGGGTTTCTTTAAACTTCTGAGACCACTCTCCCATTACATTTAATTTCGAATGTGCAGACCAATGCGTTTTACCGGAAACTTTTGCCGCATTCACAAGGCAGGTGAAAAGTAATTCAACTGCGATCTGTCTTTCATTTTTTGTGGAAGCTGGATTTGAAACAATATTGTCCATATAACAAAGACAGGTGTCTGTGAGATAAACACTCCCCACAACTATGGGCTTATCCCCATCAAAAATAACAAAAGTGTTTTTAGGGAAACCATGAAAAGGCATGGAGCCGTATCCTGCAGCATTCCACCAAGAATTAACTTCGAATAAATGCTCTGGCGCAAAGCGCTCAACTTTCATTTTGTTTCACCATTGCGTATAAAGATACGTCCCCTCCATCTGATCGATAGCACTTCAAGCATTCAGCTTCTTTTTTAAAACCTAATGTGTGAGCCCATCTGTGGCCTTCTAGATAGTTGTAATCAACAACCATCTCGATGCGCTTGATCGGTGAGAGATCTAAAAACTTTTGAACAATTTTATGTATTTTAATAAAGTCTTTTCGTTTGGTGTTTCCGATTATCAGCCAGGCTTCTCCTCGGTTAAACCAATATTGTCTGATGCCGCCAATAACTACTGGCTTTTTATCGTCGTCTAAAATTGTGTAAGTTTCATTTCCGGCTTCTAAGGAAATTCCATGCTCTTTTTTAAGCCAAGGTTTTAGCTTGGCATCAGTGATGCCGTTTTCTAATAAATAATCAAAGTGTTCTGCTTTAAATTGCATTACTTCCATTACCTATCCTGTGTTTCCATATCGGGGAATATTCCTAAAATAGTCCCCGGAAATGGACCCGATTGTTGCCAACAAAACATATTGTCAAAGTCATAGCCTGAAGAGAGAAGCTGAGTTGTAATTCCTGTGAAAAGAGCAGAAGTGTCGGCCATAGTGCCTGCTTGAGAACTATCGAGTGTGACCTCATCAAGAGATCCAAAATCAGGGCCAAACTTAAATCCTAGGGTGTTTAATAAATGAAAACCCACTCTGTTTGTTCTACGAGTTTTTCCAATAGCTGATCCATCTGCAGCTCCTGCGTCTGATCTAAGCTTTTGGCCTTTGCTATCAAACGCATAACCGACAACAACGTTAGAAGCGGCAACAGGCAGAGTTATTCTGCCGTTAACAGGGACAAGATTTGTAACTTCCACTCCATCGGCAAGTGCTATGAGCGTTTCACCATTTAAATGATTAATCCCAGAGATGGTTGTAGTTGCAGAACCTGAATAAGAAAGTCCTGAGTCCAATTGAAATGCGTCTGACAAAGTGTCGGCTGAGCCAAATATCGGAGTTAAATATTCGATGTATCGAGCTGTTGTGCCGTTGATTGTCCTCTTGACTATTAAATAAACTTGATCAGACAAACCATCAGATGAAGGTATTACTGCAACGTCTTCCACCGAAGTTGAAACGCCTCCCATTATGTGTCTTGACCAGCCGACCTTAAGAGCTTCAAGATCTCTCTCGTATGTCATAGCTGTTAAGACGCCGTCTGCCCGTAATGCCCACGCCATTGTCTGAGGATTTTTCTGAGCTGCAAGTCTTACAATTCCGCTTTGAGTGATGTGCTCTGCAAACTGAGTTAAATCGTTAGCGACAAAACCGTAGATTGTATAAATGGATGGTTGTAGCTCTCTTACTTTATTTCCGCCTAACTGAACAAAAAGGCTGTTTTTTCCTAGCTGAACAGCTTGGACATTTGCGCCTCCTGCAGAAGTTGTCTTGCTGGCAGATACGCTTAACGCATCAAGTGCGCTTCCGGCGTCTGAGCCATTGACGACCCATTCTGCCCCGCTAGTCCCCATTAAAAGTCCACGCTCATCTGTCGTCATCCATTGGGTTTGATTAAAATCTAACCCCCCAACAGAGAAGCCGTATGAATGCGCAGCAGTGACATTTCCTACTGCATCGGTGGGGCTGAAAATTTCATAGTTTGAAGCGTTACTTCCATCAAATCGAGATGGATTTAAAGTGGCTCCTCCGAACACTACTCTGTCTTGATGAATAACGACAGTGGACGGATATCCATCATAGCCGCTCCAAAGGCCCCACCTAAAGGTAGAAAACGCAGTCGATTGGGCCATGTTGGTTATGTTTGTGACAGCGGTGACCGGATCTTTGGACGCATAGTTAAAAAAATTAATACTAACAGTGGCGTCGGTCGCATCTAAAACAGAATTTATTCTGGACCAAAACCAGTCCGTGCCATTGAAAATTCTAACAACTCTACCGACATCTGTTGATTGAAATCCTGTTTGATTGTTTAAGCTACCCGTTATGTCTGACAAAGTTATGATAGCTACATGAGTCAGGTTATTTATTGTCAGTGTCAGTGTTATAGAATTGATCGAGTCCATTCCGGAGACATCGTAGTAAGGCCCGTCTTGGTTATTAAATGAAGTGCATACCCAACTTGCTTCTGCGAGACGAATCACTCTTTGCGGCTGATAACTGGAATGCGCGAGATAAATAATGTCATCACTTTGTACGTATTGAATGGCCGGAAGATCCGCCGTTAGATACGGAGAAGTAATCTCGTAAATTTTTGAAGCTGTACCTGCTGAAGCATAAGCTGTGTAGCCGGTGCTGTTTTCCCCGGTGAGTTGGAAGGTGTTTGTAGTGACGTTGGCCACAACAAATTCTCTGTTGTTTAATTCAGTCATTCCTAAAACACCGGAAACGACAATTCGATCGCCATTCGAATAGCCGTGAGAATTTGAGGTCACTACCGCAGGATTTGCCTGAGTAATCCCAGTTATGTTTTTTGAAACGCTAGTGAGAATTGCCCCGTCTTTAAAAACTCTAATGTATTGGTTCCCAAATTCCAGCATGTAGGATTGACTTGTTGAAAAAACAAAAGGGATTAATCTCGTCTTAGCGGTTTGATCTTTTACCGGAAAAACAAACTCAGAGCCAGGTCTGCGGGTAATTGGACCTTGGAGTAAAGGAATGTAGTTTTCGCAAATGGCTAAACATTCCTTGTACCTTGGAATTGTAACTCGGCCTTGAGATAAAGGGCTTATCTCTCCGCCTGCAAAACTATCTTGAATTGTTGATGCCCTTGCCATTTAAACCCTCTTAGTTTCTACAAGTTAAATAAGTATCCGGTGCCGGATCAGCCGGTGCTATTTCAATTGAAGAGGCGTGTTTTGCATCTCCAATGAGTTGTAAATATTCCTGCATTAATGCTGCTTTTTTAGAATTTGATTGAGTGATCTCTTCACAGACTTCAATCGCCAAAGCTGTTGAGACAACTTCACAAAATATAGAATCCCAAGTTGTAGTGTCTGTAATGTCTGCAATGTATCGAACATTTAAAGGAGCTGTTTGGTTTGTTACGATTTTATTTCCAGCTTCTATAACCCAATCGCTTTGACCTGTGGCCGAAGTAGAAGATCCAAAAGACAAAGTGTTATTGTCAGCACTGTAAAAAGTCTCAGGATAAGAATTTGTCAGTTTAAGAAAATCAGCTGGAAGTGTGTATGAATTTGATCTACCCCAAGTTGGAGCTGGAGTACCAGCGGCAAGCTGAACCCTAGTGATAGCAAAATTCCAATCATACTTTCTAAGCTCTGATTTTCTAATTATAGGATAAGCCAAGTTAACAGCTCTAGCTGAAACGGAGGCTTCCGCCAGGGAGGCAATTCTTTTAGCTCCTAGCTTTTGAAGTGCTCTGTTACAAATGTCAACATCAGAAGCCATTACATACCCCCCATTTTACCAAAGCGATCTGTTGGAAATTGCAAAACTGTGCTGAGAATTATTACCGCCAAGACGTAAATTCCGGTTTTTAAAACAGTGTTAAAAGTGTAAGTGACTCCGGATTTTACGTTGGCCTCAAGTGGATCGGTGTACCTGTCTGATCCATCGTAGGTTCCGGTCAAAGAATCTGATGAGTCATAGGCATATCCAATTTTAACGTTTGCAATTGCTGGAATTCTGGCTGTTCCGGTTCTGTTGGAAGATCCATTGAAACTGTAAGTGGTGGCAAGCCTTACGTTAGCCACACCTGGGTCTGAGTAGAGAGTATCTGCAGCAGTGGTGAAGGAAGTTTCAGTTGAAGTTAAAAGCTCGCCATGAGGTGTGTAAGCACAAGCTTGAATGTAATAGGTTGTGGATGGGTATAGATTGTTAAGAGTGAGTGAGTGACCTAATCTGTTCCAAGATAAAGCCGTTCCATTGTATGTCGTTTTAAAACCAGCAAACAACAAACCCCTGGTCTCTGACTCTTGTGGGATTTCAGTTTGCATGTTGTAAGAACCCGATGAAGTGCCGTACCTAACAAAAGGTAAACCAAAATGACGTAGCTGTTTCTTGATTGTGTCAGCTTGGGCCGCTGTGTGAGAGAAAGCTAGATTTGCGGTTAATGTTAGCGAAGTGCCTGCGGAAATTGAAGCGATTCGAGCCGTTTCATATCTCGCAGTTCCATAACCAATTTCAATTAGTTCATTTACTTCAAAGCCAGTCGTTGTGGTGGTTGATAAAACAGTTTGGCCACTTGCAGAATCCGACGTTACCGAACTTGACCCCTGACCGGATACAGCCCCGTTTTGGCAATCAAAATTTACAGCCACAGATTTATCAGTCGGAGTTCCAACAACCACGTTGTCAATAACTAAGGGTCTATTTCTTACGCTCTTAGCATTTGTGCGAGTGGCAGTTAATACTGAATATTGATGAGGAGTTGCCGTCGATGTCGTAGAAGCTGAAGTATCAATATTTTCTAAACATCCTCCGTTTGTCCCAGACATGTAATCATTGTCAGACGTTGATGTGCCGTAACTTGTAGAGTTTGTAATATTAATGCATTGAAACGCCGTCCAGCGATCTTTGATCCAATCATTAAAGGCAGATTTAAAAACACCTAGAGAACTACTTCCACCGCCAAAACCTGACCTTGAGGAATTAATAACATTTCTCTGCATTTGATAATTTACTGTGCCGGTTCCGGTGCTATTACCCATCAGAATGGCCCCGTCGTTTTGCTCTGTGCCGCTGTAGTAATTATCTTGAACAATATTGAATTTTGAAGATCCTCCGACGTTATCCATTTGCTGATTTTGCAAACACAAATTTACTGAGTCTCGTAGCATTTGAATGGTTGAGGCGTTACTTGCAAATGTGCAAATTGATGAAAAACTTTTCTCAATCCAACATCTTTGGAATATTTCGCTAAATGAGCTTCCGCCTGTTGCATAACCTAGGTTTGCACTTTTGCAATTGGCCGCATAAATACCAGACCAAACTTTGTTTTGATCTAAAGTTCCGCTTGAAGTCCATACAGAGTTTAGGCACGCATCAACCCACAAGGGGCCAATGCCAGAACCTGTTCCAGTGGCAGAGCCCGGCGCTATAGTTAAAGCAGTCGCGGCATCCATAATTTTAATCCAATTAATTCCGCCGCCTGAAAGACTTGCTCCGTTTAAGTTAAGCCCGGTCCACGCGCCCATTGTTGAGGTGGTTCTGTTTGCCCACTGGATAGTGGCATAAGTCGTTTCGGTTTTATTCCACCTAACTATGCACGTACCATTAAATGTAACAGCGACTGCAGAGCTAACGGTCACAACCGCATTGTTGGCTATTTCTGTAATGCAGTTATTGCCAAAAGTTAAAGCACCTGTGACGGCGTCTCCGTTTGCAATAATAGCCACTAGTTCATAAGTTGAGCCTGTGGTTGGCTGAGTGCTGGACCAACCACCGCTGAATGTCAGAACTGTAGATGTATTTGAAGTAATGACCGCAGTCGATCCGGTTCCAACTCCAGTCAAAACCCTTATGGTCCAATTTACTAAGCTTGGAGAAGTTGGAAAAGTCGCATTCGTGTTTGTTAAAGTTGTGCTTGTAACCCCTGTAGGTGTGCCGCTACCCAAACCAGTGATTGCGTAACTTCCGGTCCAGTTAACAGCCATAGGGTTAGTTTCCTATCGCATTTTTTAGAGCAGCTTCTTTGTCGTTATATTTTTTAATTGAGGCTTCGGCTTCAGATTGCATTTGCTCGGCATCGGCTTTAGCTTTGGCAGCTTCTTTTAACTGCTTTTTCAGATCATTCATTACAGAAGCGTATTCACTAGAGAAGTTCTTTTGTTGAGCCTCAAGCTCATGCTCTCCTGCTATTAGAGCCACTTCTCGCTCATCAAAGTTTGATGCCGTATCTTGAGCCAGTTGTAATTTACCGGCGACTTCACTCTCTCTTTTTAACAAATCAGCTTTTTGAGCTTCAATCATTTTAAGACCATTACTGATCTCTAAGCTCTTGTCATTTTGAGCACTGACTGCCTCGTTTGCGCTTTTAACAGACGCTTCAATTTGAGCCAGCAGCTGACTTGCTTTTTTAGGGTCAGTGATGAGAGCGATTAAGTCTTTAACCTCTTGCACCGCTAAAGCCGGTGGGGGAGCTATTACATTTCCAAAAGCCATTTTTCAATCTCCCTTTTTATGTAGTAGAAACCACGGAGATTATATCTCCAGGTCTAACACCAAAATATTCGGTAGTGCCTGCAGCCATTCTCGCATCATTAACAGTCGCCGTAACAGCAGGTCCTATTTTTATGCAGCAAATAGCGTCGGTGTGAACTCTGATAAACTTAGTGTTCGCATTAAAAGCAGCACTCTCGGCATGTGTGCTAAAACTAATTGGGCTATTAGCGTTGACGATGCAAGGCTCTTGACCCATACCACCCATCTGTCCAGTTCGAACAATAGGTTGAGTTGAATATTCAGTTACATAAAGCTTTGCCATTTAAACTCCCTTTATAAATCAGACAGAAACTTAGATTGGTTTTTTAAAATCCACTCTTTCAATCTTTCCACTAGGATTAGGATTTCAGCTTTTGTAAGACCTTTAGTTAGATCTATTCTAACTTCAACATCAGTGGATCCAGTAGTAGTGGCGCTTTCAGTAACTTGCTGAGTTCCAGCAGCACTTGTTCTTCCAGTTTGTCCCCTGTTTAATCCGTAAAAAGCACTTGCCATAAATTCTCCTTAAATTGTGAATTCAATCTGCATTGCGATATTTCCGGAACTTGAACTTAATGTCGTTCCAACAACGCAAATGTCATACATTATCATTGGATCTGCCGATAATCCGAGTAGCTCCCACAGTCTTTTCTCAACATTGGAAATGCCAAGGTTGTTAAAAATAACATCGTAGGGCTCTGTTTGAGCGACCGACAAATCAATGCCAGTTGCAAACAAAGCAGCACTTACTGCCGATCCCTGATTTCCAGCGGTGTCTTGAATATTATAAAGTCCAACTGTGGCGCTTGTGGCTCCACTGATGGCATCTGAAAATATTCTCATCCCATGAACTCTGCATCCAGATGGAACACGAGCAAAACGATAAACGCTTCCACTTGTGTCGGCTGCGACTACTGCCGCAGTTCCAGCTGCACAATACACAGGGCCTTTAACTAAAAAGTTATTGTTATGAACCGAAGGAAACCCGGCATCAGAGTTTGTAATGCCGGTAGATTTAGTGTTTGCAACTCCCATTTAAGATCCCCTTTTTATTAAACTGAATACGCAACTTTAACGATCAAGTTAAAACCAGTGGTAGAGTTGTTTGCACCCGAAGTTACAACAACATCGTACCATTTATTGGGGTCTGAACTTACTCCGGAGAGATTCTGCCAAACCATTTTCTCAGCTCCAGACATCAAATTTGTTCCGGCTCCTGATGCGGTAAATGTGGCATCAGATGCGGCAAATCTTGTCGAGGGATCTAGAGAAGATTTAAAGAAACCTGATTTAACGATCGCACCTGCGTTTGCAGTGGTGTCGTATAAATCCATGCTCAAAGTCATGTTTGCGCCAGCGCTAGCGTCTGACCATAACTGAACACTTGAAATTCTTGCGTTTGAAGGAATGGATAAAAAACGATAAGTGGATCCGGTGGTATCAGTTGCACCTACGGCGCAAACGCCAATGGCTTCAACTATAGAACCTTCAGCTGCACTTGCGTTATTCAACACTTCCGGAGACGCGTCTCGGTTTGTGATTTGAGTTGATTTTATTGTCGCTACAGACATGGTTACTCTCCTTTTAAATTAAGGTGGGGAGATTAATCCCCACCAAATACAAGTTTCTAATTATGACTGCTCTGTGAGAATGGTTACGACTTTCTTCTCTTCAAGCCTTGTAGCTCCTGCGGTCATGTACAAATATGTCTGCCAAGGAAGTCCAGAAATATCTTTACGCTGACTGATGTCAGTGGCCATGTCATTCCAAATTCCAAGATACATTCCTGATTTAGCAAACATGGGGCAAAGAGTTGCGTCCGTGTCTGTTGCATCTAAAATCAATCTTTCGCAGTAAACAAAGTTTACTCCCAAAAATCTCTTCACAATGCCGTCAACCAAAACAGGTTTGTCGTTAAAATCCATGCTGATGATTTGAGTTTCAGCTAAAAGGTTGTCATGCAATTGAGCATTTACAACGCAGACAATTTCATCTGATTCAAGATCAACTTGGTTTTTCATCAAAAGGCGTTTGCCTTCTCTGATTTTTGCAACAGTCAAACCAACGTCTGAGCTTGAAGCAAAGTTTACGGCAACATCGTTACCGGACAATCGAACTGTTGAAGTGGCTCCTGAAACGCCTGTTTTAGCGGTTCCAGATTGAGCAGCGATAAGTAAGTCATCATATTGACGGCCAGCTGCGTGCACGGCGTTTGTCACATAATGAGATTGAGGGTCAATCAACAAGCGAAGCTTGTCGAAGCTATCAATCATTTGTGGCAAATCAAAATCGCTGGGGAATACCCATCGACGATCAGTGGATGCATCAACGCGACCAATAGGCGCAAAGCGCTGGGTCACAGGCTGCATTACAACTGCACCGATTTGATCCACAGGAGATGCTTGTTGACCAACATGGCTTCCAGACATTACGTGTGGACGGAGTTTAGATCCTTTTTGCTGAAGAAGTAATTGTACGTTTGTAGCGTACTGATTCACATAAAATGTAGGTAAATTTACGGACATGATGTCCCTCCCAAAAACGTTAATGTTGATATCGTTTTCGAAGGGCTTATCTGATCGACAAGCGGGGATTTCGTTAGAAACCTTATCCGCTAACTCACAGGACCAACTTCATACCTTCCTTTAAACCCGAAGGCATTGGCGCAGTCTTTCCCACTGTCATCCGGCCTCTTTCGAGGTTCCCGGAAGCTTTCCCATACTTCTAATCCAACAACTAACTCGGAAACCGTCAAGAAATATTTAGTCCAGATTTAAAATTGCATTCCATCAACGGGTTCTGGATGAGCATATCTCATCAATCTTTCCATCTGGTTTCTTGCCTCTTTATCTCCGGTTAGATATTTACTGACCCAACCTTGATCGGCTTTTAGTTCTGCAATCTGGCCCCTTGCCACATCCGGAGTCAGAGCCCCTTTGAACCCAGACTCACCGCCAGTTACAAAAGAGTCTTCTCCCAATTTTGATCCCACTTGGGCCAAAAACTTCATAGTTGCTGAATACCCCAAAGCACTTTCAAGTTTTGTGAGCTCCTCTTTTCCTAGGCCAAAAGTCTGAGCCGCTTTTCCACACGCCTTTGTTTGATCTTCAAAAGCTGCTCCCCATTCTCTTTGAAGTGCTGATTTCTCAGTGGCCAATTGTTGGGCTTGAGCTTGTTGGTTTTTAGCGGCATCTCCGTTTGCGTATTTATTAAACTCATTAGCCACAAGCTCGCCTTGGGTTTTTGAAAGGCCAGCTTTATGAAAAAGCTCTTTAGCAAATTTTGAAAACTCTTGATTAACTTGCATTCCTTCCGGAGCTGCAAACGTGTACTCATCCGAAGTTTTAGGCCGACCCAAGCGATCATAAACTTCACCCATCTCTGGGGCATCAAACTTCTCAGGCAATTTTAAAAGCCTATCTTTAGGAGCTCCCATTAATGTTTCTAAATTTTTATAAGATTCTAAAACCATGGCAGGATCTTTAAAACCTTTTGAACTGACATACGCTTTTTGCGCATCCGGAAGAGATGCAGTCCAATCGGCGGCGGTACTTGTTCCTGCTGCAGGCATTCCATGACTTGGTGAAGCCGGATCCACTGTTGCTGTTGCGCCACTTGCGCTTGATTGAATTGTTGTTCCGCCTGCTGCTACGTCTGCCATATCTTTTCCCCTATTCTAATATTTTTAAAAGCTCTTCAGGTGTGAGCTGAATGAACTGTTGAATTCGTAAAAAAGTTTCTCGTCTTCCTTCTAAAACTGCATGCATTCTTGCATCCGGATGAAATGTTGTAGAATTGGCTCTACAAAATTTGGCCAGATCCTTAATCACTCTTTGAGCGTGAACGCTCTCTTTATTAAAAGTAATCTGATAGGCCTGCTTTCTAAACGACAACAAGCTTAGTAATTTAGATCTACCCTCTATAATAAAGACCTCAAAGTTTTAGTTTCATCTTGAAAGAATTAAAACCGCATCATGCGATTATTGTTTGTTGGCAGCGGTTTGTTTCGCTTGCGCTGAAATCATAGCCGCTGCACCTGGAGCCACTTGTGTTGCCTGCTGAACTTGTTTGTCTTGTGCTCTTTGATCTCTGATCTTTTTTATATCTTCAACGCTGTTCATCCAGTGGTATGGAACACCTTGAATGGTAGCCACTTCTGGAAGTATTTTATCAAAATTAAAATTATCAAGTGGTGAAGGGTCTTGAGTGGCATTGACTATGTTGATTGTGTTTTCCAAAGTTCTCATCATACCTGCGACCTCTTCAGCTTTTTGAGATCTTGTGATGGGAGATGAGTACTGCATTTTATAATGGCCTTGAGCTTCAATCAACGCCCTTGGCATCGGAGGTAGCATTCCTTGACGGGCCAGTAAATCGAGCTCTCGATCAATCATGGGACCAAGATATTCTGAGTGCTGGCGACCGATAGTTGGAGCAAGCAAAATACTTTTCTCTTTAACTCTTTCCATAACTTCAGTGGCCGTCATAGTTGGAGTCTCATTTAAAATCTGAAACAAATTAACCAGGAATGCGTCATTAATTATTTTTCGCTCGTCATCCATTGTCTCTTTACCGGCTTGAATGTTTCCGGTGGGGAGCATGTGGACAAGGGGTTGGCCTTGAGCTGAGACGCCTCCAGCGTTTATGCTGCCAGGTCTGAAATCAAAAGCATCGGCCACTCCGTCATCGTGAGTAAGTAAAACTGGATCCACAATTCGGTGAGCTTGTTTTAGCAGAGCTTTTTTCTGCTCGTTTAAAGTCTTAACAGCTGGCAAGACGTCCATCGCTGGAGATCTTCCATACACTTCGTTATCAAATTGTTCGTATCTTGAGATGGCATAAGGGAAAGTATTATACCCATTTTCTGAAAGTAATATCTGCCCTTGAACCGAAATGTAGTATGAAACAAAACGCATGCCTCGGTAGTCAGAGCGAGTGACATCCAAATCTTCTCTGGGTTTCACACAGTGGATAAATTGAAGCTGAGTGTCTGGAGCTGACTTTGCTTTTTCACAAATCTCCGGACCACAATTATCACCCCATTTTTGATAAGCTTGACGAGCAGTCATCGGGAAATATCTATAGGCCCTATCGACCAAGCCTTGATGATTTTCCATGAAATAGATTTGAGCTAAATGAATGTAGCGATATCTTAAACCCTTTTCACGAGTTAACTCGTCTATAAATAGGGTTCCTGTTCCATAAGCTCCCAATGCTCTATAGTTTTTTTGATTGTGAGAGGCAAAGTTAGCATTAGGGGCATAACGATATTTAAATAGTAAACCGTTAACCTCTTCCATCCAAAGCTGCACGTCTCGTCTTTTATTTAAAGACGGATCAGAAGCTTGGATCTGATGCCAAGTTTCATTTCTAGGTGTGAGCAAGGAATCTAAGATGGCTGCAAAGTTTTTAAGCGCGTTTGCTGCTGTTGAATCAAAAACAAACTGAGTTCTTTTTTCCCCTTGGCTGCGCTGCTGATTAAAAGCATTAAAATATGCGACCTCATTAGGGATCATTCTCTGCGCAATTTCTTGCCAGTGAGTTTCAAAATTTCCACGTAAAGCTGCAGCTTGGTTAAATTCTTTTATAACCGAGGCTGCTAATTCTTGATCTGCTCTGGATTGTATCATTGACCCAACGTTAATTTTTTAGTTTGAGAAGAACCTGGGGCCAAAATAGAAGACCCACTTGAGCCCACTGTCTGTGTAGAAATTAAAGTGGCTGCAGCTCCTTTAGCTTCCTTTTGCTGCTTTCTAGCCGCTTCGAGTGCTACTTGTGAATTATCAATAGTCGGCGCTACAGGTGCCGCCGGTAAAGTCAATTGCTGAGAAGAACCCCCACCCATAAATTTCACCCCTTATTTTCAAATTCACACCAAACTCTAATCGCGGCAAGACCTATTCTAATGGATCAAAGTCCATGCCCCGAGCCCTGGTAGATCTTCCACCGCGCCTGGTTTTAAAGTCCTGCCTTGCTACCTTAACGGCAAACGTACAGGCCAAAGCATCTCCGTGGTCAGGACTTGAAAATCCCCGACGCTTCATCTCTTCTTTCGTCTCAAGCATGATTTTATCTGAAGATCCCATGAACTTATATTGAGGTCCTGATAAGTCATCGATGAGATCTTGCTCTTTATCGATGCATCCTCCGCCAAGCCAATCTCGCATTCGATCCCAAAGCTCTGTTCTTTTATTGGCCCATTCCTGCTCATCAGATTTTCCGCCAAACCAAACTTCAAACACCTTGTATTTCATTTCTCGCAATCGATCTATAATCCCAGTTCCATTTCCCGCATCAATACAAACGGCGTCGGGATTATATTTTTGAATCAGCTCGGCACACTTATTAGCTACCGCCATGTTGTCAGCACCCTTCATCACGATGGGCGCAATAAGTCTTGCATTTCTGCCTTGTCTAAATCGAATGACAGTTGAATCGTCACCATACCGGGCTGGGTCGACGCCCATGATAAGAGCTGCGTGTTCGTCTGGTTCAATCTGCCGGTCGATAGCATTTGTGATAATTTCTCTAGAGATAAACTGCTTATCCCCTTGTCTTGGGAATTCACCTTTGACTTCAACGCGTGCTTCATCAGAGTCTTCTCCGTGCCTGAGTATTTGCTCGTTTAAATAATTTATATCAGTACCTTCAACGGTCCGAGAATCTAAATTCCGTCTTCTCCAATAATCTCGATACCGATGAAAACACTCAAAAAATTCGCCAGTGTTACGGCGAGGGTTAGAGAAATTAAACCAGTAGCGGTCCAATATGGGTTCTGTGAAAAAGCCCTCTGATACTTTCCATATAGGGCTAGGAATACCAGAAGATTCATCAAAGATAAGAAGCATGCCGTTTTGATTATGGGCTCCTGCAAATGCATCCGGGTTTTCCTCCGACCACAGTTGTGCTTGAGCATAGTAATAACCAGTGTCCACTTTTAATTGTTTTTTAAGCGCTTGCTCAAACCAAGGAAAAGGTTTTAACGAAAGTGCTGATTTATCAAACCAGTGGGAATTAATGGCCATCGTGTGCCACTTACCAACCTCGGGCCAAGTCTTTGTTCTTAACTGGCTCTCGGTGTTTGCAGTCACAATGATAGTTGCACCGATTCTTGTCGTTAAAAACCAATTCACAATCATTCCGACAAGTGCCGATTTACCAACTCCTCGGCCAGATGCAGTGGCTGATTTATAAACAATTGGCATTTTACCGTTTAGAATTAATTTTTTATTTTCAGCGATGTGGTAGGAAATATTATTAAGCTCTTCTTTTTGCCAATCCCTTGGGCCTTTGAAATTTTCTAAAGGTGTTCCCCGCTTTCCCCAAGGAAAAACAAACATGACATAAGCTAATAAATTATCCTTTAGCGCCGGATCCCACAACTCAACCATGAGTCGCTGCTCATCGGCAGCTGAAGGCCTTTGGTCATTGGCCATGTAAAATTTATACGGCTGGAGCTACGGGCCAGATTTGAGCTTCTGCAGTTTGCAAAGCCACTATCATGTTTTTTTGCACATCAGCTGGAAGATTTAAAAGTCCGCTTTGCAAAAATTCAATAGCGTCATCGATGAGTAGGTGGAACTCCGCAGATGAAGGCATTGATTCTTTTTTCTGAACCAAGTTTTGAACTATACCGTTAATGTCTTTTCCCATATGGATCAACATTCCTAAGTGGCCAAGCAGTGAAAACACATTCATCTTCATTCCCCTTTATCGTTTGATTAACCAAATAATTAAAGTCCAAGTTAAAAGAGCAAAAATAAAATTTATGAACCACTTCACACTTTAACCAAAAAAACCAAAACAAGCGTGATGGCATAAACAATAATCATGGGGTTAGTTCTAAACAAAAATTCCGCCATATTTAATCGGTAGCAAGGGATTTGGATTGGTGGAAGCACAAACTAGCAATTTAAAAACGAATTAATTTAAAAATTAAAAACAATAAAAACTAATTTTAATTAATTAAGATTAAATACTGCGTTAACTAAATTAATTAATTTAAAAAAATAAAATTCCTGTTTGCAAAGGTACCGCTAATAATGGGCAGAAGTTTTATTTCCGGGGGTACCGCCACCCCGGGCCGGTCTTTTTAGGAATGCCTTTGTTTATTTTAGCAAATCGTCAATGCTCACCAAAGTCGGGGCATTTTTTTGTTGGTCATCAGGTTGGCAACCTGTAGCGCCGATCAATTTTGTTGTTGTTGATTCAACTAGTTGCGCCGATGGTATTTGTATGATATCGCGAATTCTGTTTTTTGCCTCATCCAATGCGCCTCTGATATCGATATTTTGATTTATATCTAGCTGAATCTTATCACTCCAGTTGGCCGGATCTCGGTGTTGAATAATGAATTTCAAGTTGTCAGATTTTAATCTTCCTTTTTGTGGGTCTGAATAGTTATCAGCAACGTCTTGAAGCTCGTCGACCAAAATTTCTACTCCTGCAATGCGCGCACTTGTGAATTTTGTCGCGAACAAAGGGTATGTTTCTTTATGACTCCATATTGTAGAGGGGTGAACGCCTATTATTTTTGAGGTTTGAGTGATGTTTTTACCTGATTTAAGTAGTTCGATTATTTTATCTTCTACTTCTGCAGTGATCTTTTTATTCCAGACTTGTTTTTTATCTTCCATTGATTTTAAAACAACATTTTTATTCAATCACTACAAGCGTTTGTAAAATAGTTTTTTATTTTACTTGAGTTTTTTGACGCATTGCCCGATAATTACTTTAACACGATCAAAAACCGAAACTCGATTGAACCCGAGTGAAAAAAGGAGCGAAACAATGAGAACAACAATACAGGTATTAATAAGTCTAGGAGTCATTCTCGGAATACTAGGCTGGACTGCTTTTATAGCCCGAGCTTGTATGATAAGTCCTAGAGAAGTTAAAACCTTAATGGACCAAAAATCAAACGTATCAATTCAAGATCTGGAGACAATCGGATTATAATTTAACCGTCTCGATTGAACCCGAGACCAAAAAAGGAGTGAAACAATGAGAGTGTCAAGCCAAACAAAAGAACAAGTAAATGGTATCAAAAGCAAAATAAAAGAGATTGAGGGGTTTTTAAAACTTCTCAAACCATAGTTAAACACGCCGGACATGTTCTCTACACTCAATCAAACTATCACCACGAGAAGTATTTTGAATTGGAGAAGTCATTAGAGTCTTATCTGGAAATACTCAAAAAAAGTTTGCCCGTTAAAAAAGCCTAAGTCGAAACTCCCTCACTTATCAAGAGGGAGTGTGCCGGTGTTGCCGGTACTGATGAGACTAAACCGACCCGTTGAAACCGGGTCTAAAGGAGAAAAAAACATGAAACATACAAAGGGACCTTGGGAAGTAAGAAGGCATTCAGCGACTAAACTTCATTTTTTCACTTACAATGGCAACGGCTACGAAACTCAATGTAAAGTTGAAACTACTAAATCAGATGTAGCTTTACTTATCGCCGCCGCACCTGAATTGTTAGAGGCATCTAAAGCCTTATCAGATGCAATTGCTAAACTGGATGCCGTAATGCCTTATCAATGCAGACTAGAAATAATTGGACAACTTAGGGACTTAAGAAATGCCATTAACAAAGCAACGGGCGGTGCCGAGTGAAAAAGTTTATCATAATTGACTGGTGTTCGAACGTCTGTTTCGGGGGCATTGAATTCGATGATTTCGAATCGGCATGGGGATACATCTACGAAGTCATTGAACAAGAAGGTGCCGAGTGAAATCTAAAAAAATCGATACACTAGCCGTATCAGATGACGGAAAAACATGGCTAGCCCGAGTTACCACTGAAAATCGAACATGGTACGAAGTCGTCAATAATGAAACTCTCGTATTCCCCGATTTTGTCAATGCTAAGGAATATTTTATGGAGCTGACTAAAAAAGAAGTGGGTAAATAAAAACACCCCAAGGGTCACGAGTCCAAGGGGTGTTTCACTTCCTTATGAGGCCTTGGAGGGTTTTTGAACACCCAAAAGGTTCCACCGCCTCATGGTCTTGTTAAACCAAAGGTCTCACTCAAACAAGAGCGGATCAAATTGACACAAGACACTTGAAAAATTCACTCACCGTGATACATCAACACTGAATCAGAAAAACCTCACCTTGAGGCTCCTGGGAGTTTAAGTCATCGGTCTCACGACCGGTCGCTCCTCTCCTAAGTCTCATGGCCTTAGCGGTTCAACTAGGCAGTCTAGAGCTAAGGCATAGCGAGGGTATAGAGGATCGGGCGAGACTGCCAAACCCGAGACTCGATTTTTCACAAAAACCTTCAAACCCCACAAGACCACTAAAATCCAATTTAGAATCTATTGGGCTCGGCGTTTTCAATTCCACCGACATTTATCTTAACTCTCCGTTAAATCTAAAAGCCGTGGAGTTTAAAAACCTCAAAGACCTTCAAACTTCAAAACCCCAAATTCGCCGAAACTCGGCGGCTTTATTTAGCCGTAAATTCCAACCCACAATTAATTTCCAATCATCCAAGTAGTAGCCAGTGGACATACTTCCGCACTTCTAGTGTGCGGAAAGTAATGCCCACTACTGGTTTGCAATGCCCACTGCAATGCCCACTGATGTCCACTCCCAACAATATCAAGTACTTACAAATGCCCACTGTGGATGCCCACTCCAAAAACAGTGGACATTTGGTCATGCCCTGACGCACCCCCCTCTGGGCAATTGTTTCCAATTAGCTTTTCGCATTGTGCAATTAATAAGTCTTGGCGCTTCATTTTGGCCATACAAACACAAGCTTTGGCCAAAAAACCGCGACCACTTTTATGCGATTTGCGCCGATCAAACTTCCATGCTCAATCTTAATCAATGGAACAAAAACCGTTTAAAAAACCCTTCATCTTAGGAATTGATCCTGGTTTATCAGGAGCTCTTGCGCTATTAAACCCCACCACTAATCTGGCCCATAAGATTTGGGACTTTCCGCTCAGTCCTCAGGGAGCAGGTGGTAAAAACATCATAAACGCGTCCATATTGGCCGCTGAGCTATCTGCAATCATCGGGGATGTGGAGATTGCCATCATTGAAGACGTCCACGCTATGCCTGGCCAAGGAGTCACATCGATGTTTGGTTTTGGCGTATCAAAGGGTTTGGTCATAGGGATGCTTCATGCCTTTAAGTGCCCGGTTTTTACAGTGCCCCCTGCAGTTTGGAAAGGAGTCTATGGATTAAGCTCTAATAAGGACGCTTCTCGAGCTCTTGCATCTAAAAAATTCCCAAACAGTTCTTATTTATGGACAAGGAAAAAAGACGACGGTAGAGCTGAAGCCCTTTTACTGGCCGATTTCGGGAGGAGATTTTATTAAAATTAAGGTTGTCCCTGCTAATGGTGTTTGGTATGTCCATCAAAACGATCAGCTTATCATTATCAAACGACCAAGCATTATCGTTTCAGGTGGGGAAATAATTGTTCAGGATCCTGAAAAGATTTTGGCCGTATTGAGAAAATTTAAAGCTAAATACATAGGGAAGTTTTGATATGAAAGATTTAAAACCAGGTCGCGAGCTAGACGCATTGATTGCTGAGAAAGTGATGGGAATTCCCGTGACTAAAGAACAAGGAGATTATTGGCCTCCTCCAGATCCAGGCAAAAATTTTTCTACACAACCGATTCCAGATTATTCCACTGACATTTCTGCAGCATGGGAAGTGGTGGAACATATGCGCACAAAACATTGGCGAGATGCATTTACATTATTTAGTCCAGAGATAGAAAACGCGACTGAATGGAGGGCGTTTTTTGCCAAGAAGTTTGTAAGTGTGGACGATTCAAAGTTTGAGTCAGGCGAATCAGCCCCGCACGCTATTTGTCTTGCAGCGCTGAAATCAGTTGAAAAATAAACTATTCCCATATCAAATTACCGGCGCTGAGTTTTTAAGATCCCGCAAAGTGGCTCTGCTGGCAGACGAGATGGGCCTTGGAAAATCTGCTCAAGCAATCACTGCAGCCGATATTATAAAAGCAAAAAGAATTTTGGTTGTTTGTCCTGCAGTTGCACGGATTAATTGGGATCGAGAGTTTCAAAAGTTTTCAAAAATCGGCCGTAAATTTCAAATACTCACTACGCTCAAAGATATCATTTCTCAAAATTCCATAATCATTTCATTTGACTTACTGACTCGTTTAAATCCAGCTTGTCTTGGTCAATTTGACGTGCTTATCATTGATGAGGTTCATTACGCGAAAAACATTAAAGCAAAAAGAACTCACGCCATTTTTGGCAAAAAAGGAATAATTCATGAGCAATCCAAAAACTCCAAATGCAAAACCTGGGTCCTCTCCGGGACGCCAGCCCCAAATCACGCCGGAGAACTCTGGCCACTACTATATACCTTCGGGGTCACCGATCTTAAAAATGAAAATTTCATACAACGGTTTTGTCATGTACGTCCGGGATTTTCTGGAAAAGGCTGGCAAGTTGCAGGTACAAAAAGAGATAAAATCCCAGAGCTCCGTGGACTCCTTGCTAAAATAATGTTGAGGCGAATGAAAGCAGAATTAGGAACTGAAATTCCACCTATATTTTTCTCAAACCTGGTTGTTGAATCAGGAGAGGTGGACTATGACATGGATCTTGCTTTTGTAAACTATTTGTATCCTGAAAATAGAATAGCAGAATTAGAGGAGAGATTAAAAGCAGAGCTTCAATCCATCGATAAAGCCATCAACACTCAGAGCATTGAAGTTTTAAAAGGTTTGGCTAAATCGGTTTCAATGGTGAGGCGCTACATTGGAATTCAAAAAGTTGAAAAAATAGCAGAGCTTGTGAAGTCTGAATTAGACGCTAATTTATATGAAAAAATAGTTATCTTTGCAATTCATCGAGGGGTTATCGAGGGTTTGCGAAATAGGCTGCGGGATTATAATCCGCTGGTTTTATACGGTGGTTCTAAATTTAATAAAGCCCATGGAAACATAGATAAATTTAATAATTACGGAAAATATAGAGTTTTTATTGCAAACATTACGGCGGCTGGAATTGCTATTAATTTAACAGCTGCGCACAACGTTTTAATGGCAGAGCAGGAATGGACACCGGCTGCAAACGCCCAAGCCATCGCTCGCTGCCATCGTCATGGCCAGAGAAATCCTGTGAATGTCAGATTTGTTGGCCTAGCAAATTCTTTGGATGAAAGAGTTTGTGAAATATTGGCTCGAAAGACTAAAGACTTGACAGACATTTTTGAACCAGATACAAATCGCGAAATCACGATATCAGATTTATTATTGTAAAAGTTTAAAAGTCATTGGGGGAAAAAGTGATTAAGATTAGCTTTTCAGGGGAAACCATCTCAGTTCTTGATGAGATGAAAGCCTTTATAAATTCCTTTAACCTAGGCTCCACTGGACAATCACCAGTTTTAATGGTCGGCGCGACTGGATTTGAACCTGAGCCCGCACCTCAAAACACAGGTCCATTACCAGTATCAAAACCGACGCCTAAACTCAATACCAATATAAAGAGCCGTGCAGGCCGTCCTCCCATGAGTGAAGAGGAAAAAATGCAGGCTAAAGCCATTAGAACCCAAAAGCTTTTGGAGGAAATGGCTGAAGCTAAGGCTGATCTTAATAAACAAACCCCACCTGCCATTTTAGACATTGAAGACGCTCCAAAGATCACCAAGGAAGCTCTTTCAATTGAGATTAAAAAGCTAAGCGACACCAAGGGTGTAAAAAAAGTTTTGGAAATATACAAGGACTTTGGCGTCTCACGTTTGGGTGAGGTCTCTGAAGTACGTTACCAGGAGCTGATGGCTGTAGTTCAAGCCTCTTTATAAATTAGATAGTCACGAAATATTTAAATTTATGGAAACTGAAAAAAATAAACATTCAAAAATAGGTGCATCTTCAATGTACCGTTGGTCGGCGTGCCCTGGTTCTGTTCGAATGAGTGAGGGGATAGAATCTCCCAAGTCCTCTTATGCTGATGAGGGAACCAGGGCGCACGAGATTGCATCTCATTGGTTAAGTACGGGCATTATTGAATGCGGTGATGAAGAAATGATGAATGCAGTTCAATTTTATGTGGAGCTGATTCAAAGAGAGAGTGGAAAATCAAATCAGGTTTTAATCGAGCATAAATTTGATCTCTCATCTATTCATCCAGGGCTTTATGGAACTGCCGATGCAGTTATTTATTATCCGTCCACAAAGCTACTAAGAGTTTATGATTTTAAATACGGCCAAGGGATTTTGGTTGAAGTAGAAAATAATTCTCAGCTTATGTATTACGGTTTAGGGGCTTTGTTGTCTTCAGAGTTTATTTGCGATCAAGTGGAGCTTGTCATCGTTCAGCCCAGAGCCACTCACATGGATGGCCCGGTGAGGCGTTGGCGTTTTGACGCTTTTGATTTATTGGAATTTGCCGCCGATTTAAAACAATTTGCTGAAAAAACAGAAGATCCAAATGCTCCGATTATAGCTGGCGATCACTGCAGGTTTTGCCCGGCTGCTGGAATTTGTCCTGAGCTCGGTAAAAAAGCTTTGGATGTTGCTCAAACTGAATTCTCGCCTGTGCTGTCTTATGACCCCGCAAAGTTGTCAGAGACTTTAAATAAATTAGAAATGCTTGAAGGTTATGCCAAATCCGTAAGGGCTTTTGCGTA
>Ga0207664_10000460_pt1 | contig 28905 bp, 23 predicted proteins | sample LARL83metaG_FD_184349 | JGI IMG/M metagenome (GOLD analysis project Ga0207664, IMG submission 184349) | Corn, switchgrass and miscanthus rhizosphere microbial communities from Kellogg Biological Station, Michigan, USA - LAR L8-3 metaG... | ecosystem: Host-associated > Plants > Roots >... | reverse complement strand
GCACCGTGGTGCCGAGCGTTCAGGTGCTGATCATCGCCGTGATCGCCTGGGCGCTGCTCGGCGAGCGGCCGCACCGCTCGCTGCTGCTTGCCTCACCGGTGATGCTGGGCGGGCTGGTGCTGGTCGGCGGCCTGACCGGCGCGCACGCGTACGGCGCGCATCCGGCCCTCGGCGTGGCGGAGGGCGCCGGGGTGGCCGTCCTCTACGCGTGCTACATCCTCACGCTGCGCCAGGCGACCTCCGGCAGCGGCCACCCGTCGCCGGTCGCGATGCTGTACGAGGCGACGCTCGGTGCTGCCGCGGGGTCGGTGGTGCTCGGCCTGGCACTGCGTGACCTGCGGTTCGGGCCCGGCCCGGTAGGGCCAGCCATCGGCTGGCTTGTCCTGCTCGCGCTCACCTCGCAGGTGGCCGGCTGGCTGCTGATCACGATGTCGATGCCCAGGCTGCCCGCCTGGATGATCGGCACGCTGCTGCTCATCCAGCCCGCCGGTTCGGTGATCCTTGGCTACTTGATCCTGTCCGAGCGCCCGTCGCTGAGCCAGTTGCTCGGCGTGGCGCTGATGATGGCAGGGGTGCTAGTCGCCGTCACCGGCCCCGCGACCTCGCGGCGCGGCCCTGCGCAACACCAGGATGAGCCGCCACGCGCCAGGCGCGTCGAGGGCGAGGTCGTCGTCGAAGTCGCCGTAGCGGGCGACGGTCTCGAAACCGCCGGCTAGCCGGATCGCCGCGTCAAGCTCGGTGGCGGTCCAGAACCGGTTCGGCACCACGTCGGTGACCGTGCGCGCCGGCCCGTCCGCCTTGCGGTAGGTAACCGCGACGTGTTCCCTGATGACCTGGGTCACCGGATCGATCAGGTCACCCGGCCCGCCCCAGCGGACGGTCGCGCTGCCGCCGTCGACCTCGGTGACCCAGTCGCTGCTGGTCCGGGGGTGCGGGGTCAGCCAGTCCGCCGGGTGTGCGAGTTCGGCGATATAGAGCCCGCCCGGTGTGACGTGCCGGGCGACCGCCGCCAGGTGGGCCACCATGTCGTCCAGCGTGATCAGGTGGCACAGCGAGTTGAGCATCGTCATCGCGAGATCGACCTTGGTACCCAGGGCGAAGTCGCGCATGTCCGCCTCGGTCACGGTGAGCTCGAGGCCGGCCTCGGCGGCCCGGTCCCTGGCCCACGCGCACATCACAGGGTTGCTGTCGACCGTGGTCGCCGACAGGCCCCGGCTGGCCAGCAGCCTGGCATGCTCGGCCGGCCCGGCCGCCAGCTCGAGAACCGACCGTGGCGCCGCGGGATGCCCGTCGCCACGGTGGCGTTCCCACCAGCGCAGCAGCGCCGCGACGTCGCCACGCACGTCCCGGTAGGCGCAGGCGACAGCGTAGAACTCAGGCTCGTCGTAGATTCCACCCACCCGTCAATCATGGCCCGTCGCGCCCTCGCGCCGGTCCGTGGGCCGAATAGTCGCTTTCTGCTATCTGGGAAATTCAGATAGTTAACCTCACGCACGTGCACTAGTCTCGACGGCCGGGCTGCGGCAGACTGGCCTGCATGATGACCCAGACCCAGGCGCTGGCGACGCTTGCCCGCGAGGACCCGGCGGCCGCCGGGGACGCGAGGGCCGCGCTGGCCTGGCTGGCTGGTGACGAGGGCCTCGGCACGATCTCGCTGCTGCGGCTGCAGGAATTCCTGTGGTACGCGCTCCCAGTGAAGTGGCCGATGACCACCGACGCCCAGGTGGGTGTTGCCCGGGCGCTTGGCAGGGTCCTGCTGCTGGCCGGCCTGGACCGCTACGCGGGGGTGTGCGCCTCCGCCGGGACCGAGAAAATCATCACATCGTACGCGGGTGGCCACGAAGAGGGGATAGCCGCCTATACCGAGGCCATCGAGACATCCAACGCGGCGCCGCCGGACACCGAGCTGCTCGCCTGGGGATCGGTCATGGGCCCGCAGGAGCGGGCTGCCTACGACTCCTGCGCGGCGGCCCTCGAGCTCGCCTTCGCGGCCGGTGAACTGCGGCCCGGCGCGCGCGGCTGGCGGACCGGGCGAATCGACCTGGTCAACCGATGGCTCACCGCGACGCCCGCCGCGGGCGAGCCCGCGGCCAGCGTCACCGACCCGCGGGACGGCGAGCCCGCCGAGGACGAGGCCGATACCTGGCTGAGCCGGATCAGCGCCGAGCGGATCGACGCCTGGGCGCGGGGCCGCTCGGGGGAGCGCTCCCGGCTGGCTCGCGGGCTCATCCCCCGGCTGCTCGAGCCGCCGGCCATGCCCGCGAGGCCGTTGCCGACGCTGCGCTGGCTGCTGGAGCAGGCGACCGACGGCCTGCGGCTGACCAGCCGGCACTACATCGCGCCGGCACTGGTCAGCGACGCGGTGGATGCCTTCGGCTGGCGGGGTCAGCTGACCGGCGCCACCCGCACCGAGCTGGATGTATACCCGCTGCACACGCTGCGCGGCATGGCGCAGAACGACATGGGCGCGCTGCGCCGCAGCAAGTCCAGCCTGGTCCTCACCAGGACCGGCAAGCTGATGGCCGCCGACCCGGCGGCCCGCTGGCACATCGGCACCGCGGCTCTCATCGGCACCGACGACGGCCCGCGGCCCGAGTTCGCCGTGGCAGTCCGCGAAGCGGCGCTGCTGACGGTGCTGACCAGCGGCCCGGCCAGCTACGAGGAACTGACCGCCGCGCTCACCGAGCTGCACGCCGCCGAGGGCTGGGGCGGTGATGCCCGGCGCGGCCTGAGCAGCGGCGTGCGCACCGAGCTGTACAACCTGCGACACCGGCTGTGGGCACTGAACCTGCTCGGCAAGGGCACCAAACTGTCGCTCACCGACACCGGGGTGTCCGCCGCGCTGTCCGCCTTGCTGGCGCGCGCCCTGCGGCCACGGCATCACCTCGAAGCCGGCTGACTGCTCAGCCCGGCCAGTCGAGCGGGTAGTAGCCGGTGTAGTTCTCGGCGAGGGTCGTGGCGGCGGCACGGGAGCTGACGACGTAGCGGAGCTGGGACAGCTGCAGTTCGGCGCCGAAGTCGTCCTGGTCCGGGTCGACGTGCAGCATCGACGTCATCCACCAGGAGAAGTGCGTCGCCCGCCACACCCGGGTGAGGGAGCTGTCGGAATAGGCGTCCGCCAGGTCCTGGCTGCCCTCGGCCAGCAGCGCGGTCAGCGCGCGGGCCAGCACGGTCACGTCCGCGATCGCCAGGTTGAGGCCCTTGGCGCCGGTCGGCGGCACGATGTGGGCCGCGTCGCCAGCCAGGAACAGCCGCCGGTACCGCATCGGCGCGGCGACAAAGCTGCGCATCGGCGAGATGGCCTTCTCCGTGATCGGGCCCTCCTTCAGATCCCAGCCGGGCAGGCCGAGCCGGTGCTGCAGCTCGGCCCAGATCCGGTCGTCCGGCCACGCTTCGAGCTGCTCGTCCGCGGGAACCTGCAGGTATAGCCTGCTCACGTGCGGGGTCCGCATCGTGTGCAGAGCGAACCCGTCCTGGTGCCGGGAGTAGATTAGCTCGTCGGTGGACGGCGGGACCGTCGCCAGGATGCCGAGCCAGGAGTACGGGTAGCCGCGCTCGCGCACGGTGATCAGGCCGCCCGGCATCGAGTCGCGGCAGATGCCGTGGAAGCCGTCGCAGCCGGCGATCGCGTCGCAGGTCACCTCGTGCCGCTCGCCGGCAGCATCGGTGTAACGGAGCACCGGCGTGTCGCTGTCCAGGTCCGCGACCTCGGTGGCGGAGACCTCGAATTCGAGTACCGCGTCCGCCGCGAGGCGGGTCGCGATCAGGTCCTTGACGATCTCCGTCTGGGCGTAGATCGTCACCCACCTGCCGCCGGTCAGCTCGCGGAAGTCGAGGTGGTGCCGCTCCCCGGCGAATTGGAGGTAGATGCCGCCGTGCTCGAGGCCCTCGGCGTCCATCCGGTGCCCCAGGCCCACCGCGCGAAGCAGTTCGACAGTGCCGGCCTCGAGCAGCCCCGCGCGCTGCCGCGCCTCGCAGTACGCCCGGCCGCGGTTCTCGACCACCACCGAATCGATGCCGCGCAGTGCCAGCAGATGAGACAGCAGCAGGCCAGCCGGGCCAGCCCCGACGATGCCTACCTGGGTGCGAGTACGAGTCGTCATGGCCACACCAAGTCGTCCATGCCCCGCACTCCTCCCGCCGAAACGTCCGTAAACCGAACGATAGTTCATAAAGCGAACGCAAGTGGGCCGGTCTATGATGTCAACGACCAGCCAGGAGGAACAGGCAGTGAGTGAGGATCCGCCTGCCGAGGAGCAGGCACGTGATGGCGACTATGTGCAGTCACTAGAGCGCGGCCTGTCGGTGATCCGCGCGTTCGACGCGGACCACCCGGCGCTTACGCTCAGCGAAGTGGCGACGAGCACGGGCCTGAGCCGCGCCGCCGCGCGACGGTTCCTGCGCACCCTTGTCCAGCTCGGCTACATGCGCAGCGACGGCAGCCGGTTCGCGCTGCGGCCCAAGGTTCTCGAGCTCGGCTACGCCTACCTGTCCAGCCTCACCCTGCCCGAGGTCGCGATGCCGCACCTGGAGCAGCTGGTGGAGCAGGTGCACGAGTCGTCCTCGGTATCCGAGCTGGACGGCGACGAGGTGATCTACATCGCCCGCGTGCCCACCAAGCGGATCATGACGGTGACGATCAGCGTGGGGACGAGGTTCCCCGCCTACGCCACCTCGATGGGCCGGGTGATGCTCGCCGCCCAGCCCGAGGAACGCCTCGACGAGTACCTCCGCGACACGAGCCTGCGCGGTCTCACTGGCCACACCATCACCAGCCCGAACACCCTGCGCCGCGAGCTGCGCAAGATCCGCGCGCAGGGCTGGGCGCTGGTCGACCAGGAGCTGGAAGAGGGCTTGCGCTCCGTCGCCGCCCCCATCCGCGACGCCGACGGCCGGGTCATCGCCGCCGTGAACGTATCCACCCACGCCGGCCGGCGCAGCCTGGACAGCATCGTGGAGGACCTGCTCCAGCCGCTGCTGGCGACCGCTCGCCGCATCGAGAAGGATCTCGCCCGCGCCCGCTCCCGCTCCGCCCGCGCGTAAAGCGTGCCGTCGCGTAACCGGCCCCGCCGCACGCGCCGCGACCGCGTTGACCGCCCCGACCCCGTTGCCGAAGTGACACCAGTTGCCAGTGTGACGGAAACCTCTGGCCGCGCTCCGCTCCTATTGCGTTCAGCGTTGCTTTTGTTGCTGATGTGACGCAATACGCAAACTTATCGTGTCAATAAAGTGCTTCGTGGCAGAAAAGGCGCCAGATCCGGCGCCTTTCTTACCATGAAGCACTTTTCTAACACGGGAGCGCTCGCATAACGGGACAAATCGCTAGCGGTGAGGGGCCGCGTTGGATGCAGACGCGTGCCGGTCGATGCAGGCCGGAAGGATAGCGGGGCAATTGTGACGGATGATGTCTGACGGGATGGCGGGTGGCTGGGGTGGCGGGTGGCTGGGGTGGCGGGTGGCTGGGGTGGCGGGTGGCTGGGGGCGGTGATCACCTGCCACACTGCTTGTCATGCGCACGCTCGTCGTTGAACATCCGCTGGTCACTCACAAGCTCACCGCGCTGCGGGACGAGGCCAGCGATACCGCGACCTTCCGTAGCCTGACCGCGGAGCTGGTGACGCTGCTCGCCTATGAGGCGACCCGTGAGATGCGGGTGCAGCCGGTTTCGGTGACCACGCCGGTCGGCACGGCCGCGGGCGTCAAGCTGGCCCGGCCGCTGCCGCTGGTGGTGCCCGTGCTCCGGGCCGGCATCGGCATGCTCGACGGCATGATCCGGCTGCTGCCGATGGCGCACGTCGGCTTCGTCGGGCTGGTCAGGGACGAGGAGTCGCTGGTCGCGTCCACGTACGCGAACCGGCTGCCGGCCGACCTGACCGGACGCGAAGCGTTCGTGCTCGACCCGATGCTGGCCACCGGCGGCACGCTCGCCACGGTGATCGCCATGCTCGCTGAGCGGGGCGCCACCGCGGTAACCGCGATCTGCCTGCTCGCCGCGCCGGAAGGCATCCGGCACGTGGAGGAGACGTTCGCCGACGACGGGCCGTGCACCGTGCGCGTGGTGACCGCGTCCATCGACGAGCGGCTCAACGACAAGGGCTACATCGTGCCCGGACTTGGCGACGCCGGAGACCGGCTGTTCGGCTCCATTTGAGTAGAACGCCGTTGCGGGCCTGAGCAGGGCACTGGACCCCGGCAGCGGATTGTCTTACTGGTCGGCCCTTCCGGGACATCCAACCTTGGACAGCCCCCCCTTGCCCGGCCGGATGTCCCGCCGCCGCGGGGTCCAGTGCCCTGCATGTCGTAGCTAATCGCGATAACGTACCGACTGGCCATCCCCGGATCCGGGGTATGTCCGGCCGCACCGGCCCGGCCTAGACTGACCGCGTGACGGCGCACGTCAGCACGGCAGCTGGGCAGACCGTGCGGGTAACCGAGGGCAAACGGCTGGTTTTCGGCCGGGGGCCCGGCGTCGATCTCGTCGTCTCCGCCGGACGGGGCCTGTCCCGCCGGGCCGGGCTGGTGACCGTGCTGCCTTCGGGTGCCTGGATCGCCAACATCAGCCATACCCACGCCCTCTACGTCGAGGGCGACGGGTACCGCATCAGGTTGCCCAGGCTGGAGAGCCACGACGAGCCGGCCGGCGGCTGGTTCGTCCGGCGCGGCACCGCGCTGGTGGGCTCCCGGGGGATGCTGGACGACGCCCAGCCGCTAACCGTGCTGGTCCCCGGTGTGCCGGACCTGCTGCCCGGCGAGTCCGATCTGCACCAGGAGGGCGACGGCACGCTGCTGCCGCTCTACCTGGACCCGATGACCAAGATCTTCCTGGTCGCGCTCATGTGGTGCCGGCCCTGGCTGGTCGACCCGAGCGCGACGACCCCGCTGCCCCGTACGCCGGAGATCGCCCGCGCCGCGCTCGAGGCCACCGGCGCGTACCACGAGCTGGACCGGTTCGAGGCGGACCAGGAGTACCGCGACCGGCTGGCCGCGCGGGTCGCCGAGCACCTGAAGGTGCTCCGGCGCAAGATCACCGACCGGGGCCTGATCCCGCCGGACGTGCGGGTGTCGGACGAGGTCGCGGTGCGGGTGCTGATCGAGCACGGCATCGTGACCAGCGCTGATCTGGACCGGCTCACCGATCCGGCCTGGTGCTCGCGCCAGGAGGACCTATGGTGGGCTGAAGCCTGACGGCGCGACCATGAAAACCGCCTGGGGTTTGCCGTTCCCCGGCACACCGGACGCGACGAGCTGGTACAGCCCGAACTGGTACGGGCCGAGCTTGACCGAGGCGTCCGCGCCGATGCGGAACGTCGCGATGGTGCGCGTCGGCTTCGGCGGGCCGGATTGCGGCGGGGGCGGCCAGAAGATCAGCGTCAGGACGACCCGGCTGCCCGGCCGGAAGCCGCTCGACCGCACGGTGAACACCACGTTCCGGTCGCCGCTGGTCTGGTCGACACAGAGCGCGGGGGTGGTGCTGGCGGGATGCGAGCTGCCGCACCGCGGGCCGACCGGCGGAGGCTGCGGGAAGCCCGGACCTGGACCCGGGGGAAGCGCGTTCACGGACGGGTTCGCGGGCGGCGCGGGAGTGCTCGCCCCGCGTGAGACCACCACCGGGGACGCTGTCGGGGATGGGTTCGGCGACCCCGAGCCGGACAGCGAGAGGCCGAGTATGACGCCAACGGCGACCAGGACGAGCGCGGCGGTTGTCCCGGCGATCAGGCGCGTCCGGTGCGAGCCGGCGGAGACTCTGTCGCGCAGCGACCGGCGCCAGCCGTGGCTCACCGACCGCAGCGACGGCGGCGGGAATTCCGGCCGGGCACGGGCCGGCAGCGCCGGATACGACTGGTCGGTGCGCTCGGCGTCGGTGAGCTCGCCGGGGCCGGTCTGTCCGTCGGGAGACGGCGGGGCGACGGGCGACGGCATGAGCACGGGCCCGCTGTACTGGTATTCCTCGATCAGCGCACGGGCCGCCTCCGGCAGGTAGGACCTGGGCTCGGCGAACGGACCGAGCTGGGCGAGCAGCGCCGCGCACGACGGGCGGTGCCGCGGGAGGCGGTCCAGGCAGCTGGTGATCAGCTCGCTGAGCTCGTCCGGCAGGCCGGACAGGTCGGGCGGTTCGGTGGCGAGCCGGACCAGCACGTCCGCCGTCGTCTCCCCCTCGTACGGCGGATGCCCGGCCGCCGCGTACAGCAGCGTGGCACCCAGCGAGAACACGTCGCTGGCCGCGGACGCCTGCGTGATGTCCCGTGCCTGCTCCGGCGCCATGTACCCTGGGGTACCCGCGCCTCGCCCGGCGGCGAAGCCGAGCCGCGCGGCGGCCCGCGCCACGCCGAAGTCGATCACCCGCGGCCCGTCGGCGGCGACCAGCACGTTCGACGGCTTCAGGTCCATGTGCACCAGGCCGGCCTCGTGAATGGACTGGAGCGCCTCCGCGCAGCCGGCCGCGAGCCAGCGCACCGCCGCGGGCGGCAGCGGCCCGACCGCCGCCACCAGCCGGCGCAACGACGGGGCTGGCACGTACGCGGTGGCCAGCCACGGCCGGTCCGCGTCAGCATCCGCTTCCACCAGCGCCGCGGTGAACACGCCGCTGACCCGCCGGGCCGCGGCCACCTCATGCGCGAACCGGGTGCGGAAGCCCTCTTCGTCGGCAAGCTCGGGCCGGATCGTCTTCACCGCGACCAGCCGCCCGGCCATGGACCGGCCGAGATACACCTGTCCCATCGCGCCCGCGCCAAGACGGCCGACGATCGCGTACGGCCCGATTCGCTCCGGATCCCAACGGCGCACGAGTTCTATTCTGGAGGAAGCAGGGTTTGTCGTTATGAGAAAATGGAGTCTGTTTTCGCGCGGGCGATCGCGAAGCCAGGCTTGATCACGGTGTTGATCAAGCGCAGCCGCTCGTCGAAACCGGCGAACGCGCTTTTCATCGCGTTCACGGTGAGCCACTCCAGATCGGACCAGCCATAACCGAATTCCTCGACCAGCCGGTGGAATTCCGAGCTGAGCGTGACTTGGCTCATCAGCCGGTTGTCCGTGTTGACCGTCACCCGGAATGAGAGCTGCCGCAGCAGCCGCAGCGGGTGAAGGGCGATGGACGGGGCGGCGCCCGTTTGCACATTGGACGTGGGACACATTTCCAGCGGAATGCGCCGGTCCCTGATGTAGGTGGCGAGACGCCCCAGCTTTACCGCACCGTCGTGGCCGATCTCGATGTCGTCGACAATACGGACGCCATGGCCGAGGCGCTCCGCGCCGCACCACTGGACCGCGTCCCAGATCGACGGGAGGCCGAATGCCTCGCCGGCGTGAATCGTGATGTGGAAATTCTCGCGCTTCACGTACTGGAACGCGTCCAGGTGACGGCTCGGCGGCCAGCCCGCCTCGGCCCCGGCGATGTCGAAGCCCACCACGCCGCGGTCCCGGTGGCGGACCGCCAGCTCGGCGATCTCCAGCGACCTGGCCGCGGTGCGCATGGCTGTGAGCAGGGCATACACCGTGATGCCGCGGCCCTCGCTGCCCGCGCGGAAGCCGTCGAGGACGGCCTCGGTGACCTCGTCGAGGGTGAGGCCCCGCTGCGTGTGCAGTTCGGGTGCGAAGCGGACCTCTGCGTAGACCACGCCGTCGTCGGCCAGGTCTTCGGCGCATTCGGTGGCGACGCGAGTGAGCGCCTCGCGGGTCTGCATCACGCCGACCGTGTGCCGGAACGCGTCGAGGTAGATCTCCAGGTGGCCGCGGCTCGCGCCCTCGGTGAGGCTCTTCGCGAGCGCCGCGGCGTTGTCCGCGGGGAGGTCGTCGTAGCCGGTCTCCGCGGCCAGTTCGAGTACGGTCCGCGGGCGGAGGCCGCCGTCGAGGTGATCGTGCAGCAGCACCTTCGGCGCGGCCTTGATGTCGTCAATCGTCAGCATGGGTCAGCCCTCGATAAGCTCGATGACGGGGTCCGGTGGCGGCGGGGGCTGGTCCGCTTCGATGACGATCGCTTGATCCAGGGCCTGCTCGGCGGCCGCGAAACGGCGCTCGTCGTCGGCGCGCAGCTCGAGGACCGGCTCGCCCCTGGTGAGCTTGTCGCCGGGTTTGGCCAGGCAGATGATGCCGGCGGCGGCGCTGACCGGATCTTCCTTGCGCGCCCGGCCCGCGCCGAGGCGCCAGGCGGCGACGCCGACGCCGAGGGCGTCCAGGCTGGCAAGCCAGCCCGTCGTGGCCGCGGTGATGACCTTCGTGTGCGGGGCCTGGCGGAGACGCGCCTCCGGGTCGCCGCCCTGGGCGCGGATCATCGCGCGGTAGGCCTCGTAGGCGGCGCCGCTGGCGATCTTCTCGCGCGGATCCGCGTTGATGCCGGCCAGCGCGAGCATCCGCTCGGCGAGCGCGTAGGTGACGCGCATCAGGTCCGGCGGGCCGTTACCTTGCAGCGCCTGGACGGACTCCTCGACCTCGACGGCGTTGCCGACCGCGTTGCCGAGCGGCTGGTCCATCCTGGTCAGCAGCGCGGCGGTCCGGACGCCGTGCTCACGCCCGAGGGTAACCATGGTCTGCGCGAGCTGTCTGGCCTTGTCGTAGCTCTTCATGAACGCGCCGGTGCCGACCTTGACGTCCAGGACGAGGGACTCGGTGCCCTCCGCGATCTTCTTGGACATGATCGAGCTGGCGATCAGCGGGATCGACTCGACCGTGCCGGTGACGTCGCGCAGCGCGTAGAGGCGGCGGTCCGCCGGGGCCAGGCCGGAGCCGGCCGCGGCAATCACCGCGCCGGCTTCTTGCAGGATCTGGATCGTCCGCTCCGGGCTGAGGGCGGAGGTGAAGCCGGGGATCGCGTCGAGCTTGTCCAGCGTGCCGCCGGTGTGGCCGAGACCGCGGCCGGACAGCTGCGGGACCGCGGCGCCGCAAGCGGCGACCAGCGGGGCGAGGATCAGGCTCACCTTGTCGCCGACGCCGCCGGTGGAGTGCTTGTCGACGGTCGGCCTGGTTACCGGGCTGAGGTCGAGACGGTCGCCCGAGTCGATCATCGCGGCGGTCCAGGTGCGGAGCTCAGCTGTGTCCATACCCTGGAAGAAGATCGCCATCAGCAGCGCCGACATTTGCTCGTCGGCAACCTCGTCGTCCGCGTACGCGGTGAACAGCCAGCGGATTTCGGCGTCGGTGAGCGTGCCGCCGTCGCGCTTGCGCTGGATCAGGGAGACGGCGTCGGTCACTTGTTCTCCCGTCGCTGGTCTAGGTCGGTGGTGGTGAACGCGGCCGGGAGCAGGGCCTGGAGCTCGACTCTGCCCTGAGAGGTGTCCACCAGCAGGTGCGGACCGCCGGCCTCCATGAGAACCTGCCGGCAGCGGCCGCACGGCAGCAGCGGCTCGCCGTCGCCGGCCACGACCGCGACGGCGACCAGTTGCTGTTTTGCGGCGCCTGCTGGGGCGGTGCCGTGCAGGGCGCTGACCAGTCCGCATTCGGCACACAGGGTGAGACCGTAGGAAGCGTTCTCGACGTTGCAGCCGGTGACCACGCGGCCATCCTCGGTCAGGCCAGCCGCCCCGACCCGGAGTCCCGAATACGGAGCGTAGGCATTCGCCGCGGCGCTGGCAGCGGCCGCTTTCAGGTGGTCCCAGTCGATCGCCATGGGCCACATCGTCGCACGGGCGGGATTCTCGCCCGCACGGCGGGGCGGGGCGCGGCAGAATGGGGACATGAATGGGTCCGCGTGGGAGGGGCTGCAGGGTTGCCTCTGCCACGCGGACCCGATCAGGTCCCGCTCCCGCTCAAGGCCACCGCCACTCCGCTCGCACCCGGAGGGGCGTCGCCTTGAGTGCCTCGAGAGCCCTCAAGAGCTAGGAAGTCCTATTTACAGCATGCCCGCTGAGTTGCAAGGACTCACCATGCAAGCAGTTCAGGTTTAGTTAAGATATGTGCCTGATTCGGCAAGCAGCGGTTTCGTCCCTAGCGTGGACACTGTGAGCGCACGTCTTGGCCGGGTGCTGGTCGTCGAGGACGACCCCGGCATCGCCACCATGCTGGTTCGCGGCCTGACCCGGGCCGGCTATGAAACGGGCAGTGTCACCACGGGGATGGCGGCTCTCGACTGGCCAGTGCCCGACGTGGTGCTCCTGGACCTCGGGCTGCCCGACATCGACGGGGTGGAGGTGTGCCGGCGGCTCCGGCAGTCCTGCGACGCGGCGATCATCGTGGTGACCGCCCGCGGCGAGGAGTCGGACCGGGTCCTCGCCCTGGACGAGGGCGCCGACGACTACCTGATCAAGCCCTTCGGGCTGAGCGAGCTGCTGGCGCGGATCCGGGCGGTGCAGCGGCGCAGCAGCACCCACCACCAGCAGGCCAGCAACCAGATGCAGCACGGCGTGCTCACCGTGGACATGCGGACCCGCAAGGTGACCGTGGACGGCGCCAACGTGCAGCTGACGCCGAAGGAGTTCGCGATCCTCGAATGCCTGGCCAGCGATCCCGGCCGGACGGTGAGCCGCCAGGAAATCCTGGAACGCGCCTGGGACGAGCACTGGTACGGCCCGACGAAGGTGCTCGACGTGCACATGGCCGCGCTGCGCCGTAAGCTCGGCCGGCCCGGGCTTATCGAGACCGTGTACGGTCACGGCTTCCGCCTCGCCGACCCCAAGGATCCCGCGTGACCCGGCGGCTCCTGGTCGCGCTGCTGGCGCTGATCGTCGCTGTCGTCGTCGGCGCGATGGTCCCGCTGGCCATCAACTCGACCGGGCACGACAGGGAATCGTTCCTCGACGACACCGCGGAGACCGCGCGGACCTACGCCGCCATCGAGCAGGCCCCGCTGTCGGGCAGCCCGAACTCCTCCCTGGTGAAAATCCTCCAGCAGGTGCGGATGGTGGGCGACGGGCTGATGGTCATTCCGGTCCACGTACACGGTGCGGACCGGGGGTTCCGGACGGGCATGCCCCCGGGTGACTGGGGCGCGATGGCGGACAGGGTCAGGAGCCTGAACACGCACTCAAGGACCGCCTCGAATGCCCAAGCGATCACCGAGCTCAACGGCTCGTGGGCGGCCGCGGCCGCCGCGGTCTACGACAACGGCGAAGGCCCGGTGGTGGGCGTCGTGATCCTGGCCCGGTCGGCCGCGCCGCTGAACGCCGAGATCCGTACGTTGTGGCTGATCCTCGGGGCGATCGGGGTCGCGGCCATCCTCGGCGCTACCCTGCTCGCGGTATGGCTGGCCCAGTGGGTGAGCAAGCCGCTGGCCGGCCTGGACGCGGCGGCCCGCAAGCTCGCCGACGGCAACCTGACGATCCGCACGAAGCCCGGCGGGCCGCCGGAGCTGCGCCGTCTGGCCGGCACGTTCAACACGATGGCGGGCCGGCTGGAGTCGCTGGTGCACGGCAGCCGTGCCGTCGTCGCCGACGTGTCGCATCAGCTCCGCACGCCGCTGGCCGCGTTGCGGCTGCGGCTGGACCTGCTGCACGCGGACGCCGCGGATACCGACCCCGAGATGGCCGCCGAGCTGGCGGGCGCCCAGGACGAGGTGGCCCGGCTGTCGCGGATGGTCGACGGCCTGCTCGCGGTGGCGCGCGCGGAGAACGTGCTGCCGCAGCCGCGCGCCATCGACATCGCCGAGGTCGCGCACGAGCGGGTCGCCGCCTGGCTCCCGGTCGCCGAGGACCGCGGCATCGACCTGACCGCCACCGGCGCGAAAGTGGTGGGCTGGCTCGGCGAGGGGCATCTGGAGCAGATCCTGGACAACCTGATCGCCAACGCCCTGGACGCGCTGAGCGCCGGTGACAAGATCAAGATCGGTGCCGCCGACACGGCGGACGGGGTACGGATCACGGTCACCGACAACGGGCCCGGCATGAGCGAGGAAGACCGCGAGCGCGCGTTCCTGCGGTTCACCTCCAAGAGCGCGGGCGGCACGGGGCTCGGCCTGGCCATCGTGCACCGGCTCACCACGTCCAACGGCGGCCATGCCGCGCTGGAGCCTGCGCCCGGGGGCGGCCTCCTCGTCGTCCTGGATTTCCCCGGTGTGCCGGGCGCGCAGGACAGCCAGGGACGCGCGGCCCGCCAGGCAGCAACCGCCGCCAGCCAGGTCGAGGCGGTTTCGAGCTAGTTCACCGCAGGTCCGCTGGGACCCTGTAGGAATCACCAACACCACCGGCGAAACCCCCCTGGTGTCTGTCTGCCAGGCCAGGACTGCCATCATGGTCGGGTTCCGATTCGGCAACGAGCAGGGCGGACACCTGCGTGTCCCCTTCCCAGGCGGCACGGCCGGGCATAGCCTGCGGGACAACTCAGGATGGATCCAGGCAGGCGGCGCAGTGCCGCCTGCCCAGTGGAGGTAACGTGAAACACAGCGCATGGGCCACGGCGGCGCTGGCCGTGTCAGCGACGCTGGTTGTCGCCGCGTGCGGCAGCAGCAGCAGTTCGGCCCCGTCCAGCTCGGGCTCGGGGGGAGCGACGACCTCGTCAGGCACCGCTTCGGCGTCCGGCACCGGCTACCTGGCCTGCATGGTCACCGACACCGGCGGCATCGACGACAAGTCGTTCAACGCCTCGGCCTGGCAGGGCATGCAGGAGGCCAGCTCGGCCGACTCGAACATCCATGTGACGTACCTGCAGTCGACCACGCAGAGCGACTACGTGCCGAACATCAACGCGTTCATCAACCGCAAGTGCGGCATCATCGTCACGGTCGGCTTCCTGATGGCGCAGGCGACGCAGAGCGCGGCCCAGGCGCACCCGACCCAGCACCTGGCGATCGTGGACAACGCGTACGACCCGCCGATCAGCAACGTCAACGCCTTGCTGTTCGACACCTCGCAGGACGCCTTTCTCGGCGGCTACCTGGCGGCCGGCATGACCAAGACCGGCAAGGTCGCGACGTTCGGCGGGCAGGAGCTGCCCACCGTCACGATCTACATGGACGGCTTCTACGACGGCGTGCAGTACTACAACCTCAAGCACGGCAAGCACGTCCAGGTGATCGGCTGGAACGAGACGAACCAGAAGGGCTCGTTCACCGGCGACTTCACCGACCAGACCAAGGGCGCGAACCTCACCCAGACCTTCATCAGCGAGGGCGCGGACATCATCTTCCCGGTCGCGGGCAACGTCGGCCTCGGCGCGGCGAAGGCTGTCCAGCAGGCTGACCAGCAGGCCGGCAGCAACAAGGTGAACATGTTCTGGGTGGACACCGACGGCTGCGTCAGCGCGGCGCAGTACTGCAAGTACTTCATCACCAGCGTCACCAAGGGTATCCAGGCCGCGGTGAAGACCGCGGTGACCAACTCCGCCAACGGCACGTTCAAGGGCGGCAACTACATCGGCACCCTGCAGAACGGCGGCGTGGCACTGGCTCCGTTCCACGACTTCCAGAGTCAGGTCCCGGCCAGCCTGCAGTCCGACCTGCAGACCATCCAGACCGGCATCGAGAACGGCAGCATCAAGATCGCCACGAAGAGCCCCGCGTAGGGTTTCGGAAAAGTCCGAATCGCCGCCGGGTGTGGCCAGCCGCACCCGGCGGCGCCGTACTGGAGAATGGCGGACGTGGAACTCGAGCTGACGGGGATCACCAAGCGGTTCGGTCCGCTGGTGGCCAACGACCGCATCAACCTGACGGTAGCCCCTGGTCAGGTGCACGCCCTGCTCGGTGAGAACGGCGCCGGCAAGTCGACCCTGATGAACGTCCTCTACGGCCTTCTCCAGCCGGACGAGGGCGAGATCCTGCTGGACGGCAAGGTCGTCCAGTTCCACTCGCCGAAGGACGCGATCAACGCCGGCATCGGCATGGTGCATCAGCACTTCATGCTCGTGCCGGTGTTCACGGTCGCCGAGAACGTCACGCTCGGCATCGAGGAGACCGCGCCGACCGGCCTGCTGGACCGGCGCAAGACCCGCAACGACGTGCGCGAGCTCTCCCGCCGCTACGGACTCGAGCTCGACCCCGACGCGACCGTGGAGAACCTCCCGGTTGGCATCCAGCAGCGGGTCGAGATCGTCAAGGCGCTGGTCCGCCAAGCGAAGGTGCTCATCCTTGACGAGCCGACCGCGGTGCTCACCCCGGCCGAGACCGAGGACCTGTTCCGCATCGTCAAGCAGCTGAAGGACGGCGGCACGTCCGTCATCTTCATCTCCCACAAGCTCAAGGAAGTCCAGGCGATCGCGGACAAGATCACCGTGCTCCGCCGCGGCGCGGTCGTCGGGCAGGCCGCGCCGACCGCGACCGAGGACCAGCTGGCCGCCATGATGGTCGGCCGGGACGTGCAGCTGGTCGTCAGCAAGGGTCCGGCCCGGCCTGGCGACGCGGTACTACAGGTCGAAGGCCTGACCGTCACCGACGCTGACGGCCGGGTCTGGAATAACGACATAAGTTTCTCGGTCCGGGCCGGGGAGATCCTCGGCGTGGCCGGCGTCCAGGGCAACGGGCAGACCGAGCTGTGCGAGGCGCTGATGGGCCTGCGCCCCATCGCGGCGGGTCACGTCTCGCTCGACGGCCGCGACCTGACGCACGCCACGCCCCGCCAGCACCTGCGCGCCGGGATCGCCTACATCCCCGAGGACCGGCAGGAAGACGGCCTGGTCGGGGACTTCACCGTGGCGGAGAACATGGTCCTGGACGTGTACGACCGCAAGCCGTACGCCTCCGGCATCAACCTGAACCTGGGCGTCATCGAGGCCAACGCCGCCGACCGGATCAAGGAGTTCGACGTCCGCACCCAGTCGGCGGAAACCCCGGTGGGCACGCTGTCCGGCGGCAACCAGCAGAAGGTGATCCTTGCCCGTGAGGTCGGCCGTGAGCACAAGCTGCTCATCGCCAGCCAGCCCACCCGCGGCCTGGACGTCGGTTCGATCGAGTTCGTGCACAAGCGGATCGTCGCCCAGCGCGACCGCGGCGTCGCCGTGCTCATCGTCTCCTCCGAGCTGGACGAGATCTACGCGCTCGCCGACCGGATCGCCGTGATGTACGAGGGCCGGATCACCGGCTTCCGGCCGCCGAGCGTCCCTGTCGAGGAACTCGGCAAGCTGATGGCCGGCGCGACCGACGAGGAAGCGGCGGCGCCGGCGACAGGAGGGTCAGAATGAGCGAGCAAGCGGCCACCGGCCCCGTCGCGGGCACGGGCGCCGCGGCGACCGACGGGGAGCAGCACCCACGCGGCCGCGGCAGGATCATCCTGGACTCGATCGTGGAGGGCAACTCCGTCACGGTCACGATCTTGGCCATCATCACCGCCATGGTGATCGGCGGGCTGCTGAACGCGTTCACCAACAAGCCCGTGATCGACGCGTGGGGGAAGTTCTTCGCCGACCCGTGGCACGCGATCAACATGGCGTGGGACGTCGCGATCGGCGCCTACGTCGGGCTGTTCCAAGGCGCGATCTTCAACCCGCACACGGTGGCCGCGCTGTTCCAGCAGTCCTCGATCTCGACCGCGATACACAACGGGTACCTCGGCGCGGTGTTCGGCCCGCTGTCCGAGACCTGCGTCCAGGCCACGCCGCTGCTGCTGGTCGGCCTCGCGGTGGCCCTGCCTTACCAGGCCGGCTTGTTCAACATCGGCGGCCAGAGCCAGTTCATCGGCGGCGCCATCGTCGCCACTTACCTCGGGTTCGGCGTGAGCATGCCCCCGGTCGTCCACGCGATCGTGTGCGTGCTCGGCGGGTTCGCTGGCGGCGCCGTAATCGGCTGGGCGGTGGGCTACCTCAAGGCCAAGACCGGGGCGCACGAGGTGATCGTCACGATCATGCTCAACTACGTCATGCAGTACTTCCTGGCGTACCTGCTGTCGTTCCAGTACCTGCTCCAGGCCGCGGGGGTGAACCCGATCACCCCGGCGGTCAGCGGCAGCGCCCGCCTGCCCCACCTGTTCGGGCCGTCGCTGCGGGTCAACCCCGGCTTCCTGATCGCGCTGGCCTGCGCGTTCGGGGTGTGGTGGCTGCTCACCAGGACGACCACCGGGTTCGAGTTCCGGGCCATCGGCAAGAACCCGAACGCATCCCGGGTGGCCGGCGTGAACGTGGAACGCAACTGGGCGCTGGTCATGCTGCTCGCCGGCGGGCTGGCCGGGCTGGCCGCGGCCACTGTCATCCAGGGCACCGACTTCCAGCTCAACCCGCAGAGCTACGGAACCTACGGCATCGACGCGATCACCGTCGCGCTGCTCGGCCGCGGCCGTCCGGTTGGCGTCGTGCTCGCCGCGCTGCTGTTCGGCGCGCTGCACGCCGGCGCGCCGAACATGCAGATCGCGACCGGCACGCCGGTGCAGATCGTGCAGATTCTCCAGGCTCTCATCGTGATGTTCGTCGCCGCGCCACCGCTGGTCCGCGCCATGTACCGGCTGCGAGCGGCCAAAGCGGCGGGCGTCGGCCAGGTGCTGTCCAAGGGATGGAACGCATGACGATGCCAGCGAGGCCGGCTGTGCCGGCGGGCTCAACCGAACGCGAGCTTCCGGTCCTGATCACCGAGCCGCCGGTCAGCTCGTTCCGGCGCTGGCTGGCGCCGGCCACGTTCGTGTTCTTCGGGCTCATCGACATCCTGGTGCTCGGCGGGTACACCCACCACGGCGACGCGACGTTCGCGTTCTCGGAGACCTTCGCCAAGGTCACCGTGCCCGACCTCACCCTGCCCGCCAGGACGATGTGCTTCGTCTGCGGCGGGATCACGCTTGCCATCGCCGTCGCCGCGGCGGTCGTGCCGCTCGGCAAGGTGCTCAAGCGGATAGCCATCGCGGTCGTCGTGTTCTTGTTCGTGATCGCGCTGCTGTGCTGGGCCGACGCCGGGGTAACCACGTCGTTCAACGTGGTGAACCTGCTGTCCGGCACGTTCAACCAGTCGATCCCGATCATGCTCGGCGCGCTCACCGGCGTGATCTGCTCGCGGTCCGGCGTGGTCAACATCGGCATCGAGGGCCAGTTGCTGCTCGGCGCGTTCACCGCGGCGATGGTGGCCACCGTGACCGGGAACCTGTGGGCGGGCCTGATCTGCGGCGCCGCGGCCGGCTGCCTGGTCGGCGCGCTGCTCGCGGTGTTCGCGATCGGCTACGCGGTCGACCAGATCATCATCGGCGTGGTGCTGAACACGCTGATCCTCGGTCTCACCGGGTACCTGTTCAACGCGGTGATGACGCCGTACACGAACACGCTGAACAACCCGCCGACGTTCAACGCGATCAAGATCCCGCTGCTCGGCGACATCCCGATCCTCGGGCCGGTGTTCTTCGACTCGACGATCTTCCTGTACCTGACCTACATCGCCCTGGCCGCGGTCCAGGTGGGCCTGTTCCAGACCCGCTGGGGCCTGCGCACCCGGGCGATCGGCGAACACCCGGTCGCCGCCGACACCGTCGGGATCCGCGTCATCGCCTTGCGGTACCGGAACGTGATCGCGGCCGGCGTGCTCGCCGGGATCGGCGGCGCGTACCTGACGATCGGCTCGGTCGGCCAGTTCGGCATCGGTATGTCTTCCGGCAAGGGGTACATCGCGCTGGCCGCCATGATCTTCGGCCGGTACTCGCCGTTCGGCGCGATCTCCGCGGCCCTGCTGTTCGGTTTCTGCACCCAGCTCGAGCAGATCATGTCCTCGCTGAACACGCCGATCCAGTCCAACCTGCTGCTGATCACGCCGTACGCGGTGACGATCATCGTGCTGGCCGGCCTGGTCGGCAAGGTGCGCGGCCCCAAAGCCGAAGGCACCCCGTACATCAAGTCATGACCCACGCTGTCACGCCGGCCACCACATGCCCGTCCAGCCGGCGGCCCGTCCGGCCGGCAGCCCGTCCAGCCGGCGGCACATTTCGCCGCGAAACGGACAGCTCGGGGATCGCTGGAATTATCGCGGACCCTTACCCCCCCGATTTGGGAGGGCAACTGTCCGCAATCGCTGGACGACGGGTAGGGAGTGAGCAAAGTGACTGCTGAGGCCGAGTTGAGGGAAGCCGTCGAGGCGTGGATCGCGGACGATCCGGACCCGGGCGACCGGGCGGAGTTGCGGGCGCTGCTCGACTCGGGCGGCGCCGGGGACTTGGCCGAGCTGCGGGACCGGTTCGCGGGGCGGCTGAGGTTCGGGACGGCTGGGCTGCGCGGCGTCGTCGCGGCGGGGCCCAACCGGATGAACCGGGCGGTGGTGCGGGCCGCGACCGCGGCGGTGGCCGGCTGGCTGCTGGCGCCGCCCTCGCCGGAGGCGGCCGAGGCGGGGATCCCGCGACGGAGCCCGGACGCCGGGGTCGTGGTGGGATGCGACGCGCGGCACCGGTCCGCGGAGTTCGCCGACGAGGTCGCCCGGGTCCTCGCCGCCGCGGGGATCGGTGTCCACGTGCTGCCGCTGCCGTGCCCCACTCCCCTGCTCGCGTTCGCCGTCCGGCACCTGGCGGCCGCCGCCGGCATCATGGTCACCGCGAGCCACAACCCGGCCGCCGACAACGGCTACAAGCTCTACCTCAGCGACGGCGCGCAGGTCATCCCGCCCGCGGACCGCGAGATCGAGGCGCGCATCGCCGCGCTCGGCAAGCTGTCGGAGATAGCCGTCGCGGACGCCGGCAGCCCGCTGATCACCAGGCACGGCGACGAGATCGCCGCCGCCTACCTCGATGCGATCGTCACACACGCCAGCGACACGAAACTGACCGTCGTCTACACACCGATGCACGGCGTGGCCGGCGCGCTCATGCTGCGCGCCATCGAACGAGCCGGATACCCCGCCCCGCACGTAGTCGCCGCGCAGGCCCAGCCCGACCCGGACTTCCCGACCTTGGCGTTCCCCAATCCGGAGGAACCCGGCGCGCTCGACCTGGCGCTCGCCGACGCCCGGCGTCTCGGCGCGGACCTGGTGATCGCCAACGACCCGGACGGCGACCGGCTGGCCGTGGCACTGCCTGGGTCCTGGCCCGGGCCCGGCGCAGGGCCTGCGGCTGATGGCTGGCGGGCGCTCACCGGCGACCAGCTGGGCGCGCTGCTCGGCGCCGCGCAGCTCCGGTGGACCGCTGACCTGCCGCAGCCGCGGCTGGCCGCGACCACGATCGTCTCCTCGACGATGCTGAGCGGGATCGCCGCCGCGGCCGGCGTTCGGTACGCGGAGACGCTGACCGGCTTCAAGTGGATCACCCGGGCGGCCCGCGACGCGCCGCAAGGCACCCGCTTCGTGTTCGGCTACGAGGAAGCCCTCGGCTACGCCGTCGGTGACGTCGTGCGCGACAAGGACGGGATGAGCGCCGCCCTCGCGATGCTGCGGCTGGCCAGCGAGGCGAAAGCCGCTGGCCGTTCGGTCGCCGCCTTTTACGACGAACTGGAGACCGAGCACGGCGTGCACCTCACCTCGCAGGTCACGCTGCGGACCAGCGATCCCGCGCCGGTGATGGCCCGGCTGCGCGCCGACCCGCCGGCGGCCATCGGCGGCGTGCCGGTGGCAAGCTTGACCGACCTGGTGAGCGGCGGGGACGGCCTGCCGCCGTCGGACGTGCTGATCTTCCGGCTGCGGAACGCGCGCGTCGTGCTGCGGCCGAGCGGCACCGAGCCGAAGATCAAGTGCTACATCGAGATCACCGAGCAGCTCGACGGCCGGTCGCTGGCCGCCGCCCGGCGGGCCGCCGCCGGCCGCATGGCACCGCTGCACGCGTCGCTGGAGTCGCTGCTGGCCGGGTTACCCGGCCGCTGGCTCCTCGGCGTCCTTGGACTTGCGGGCGGCCGGCGAGACGAGCAGCCGCAGCACCTTGCCCATGCGCGGCCCGACCGGGACCGGGCCGCCGGCCAGGACCCGCGACCGCAGCAGGCCGGCGCCGTCCCCGGTCAGCCGGTCGAGGGCCACCGCACGGCCGCTCATGGCGAGCACGAGGTCTTCCGCGGTCCCGCGCACCTCGGCTCCTTCGCCGGCGGTCCATCCGGTGTCTGCGGCCTCGAAGCGCAGTCCCCGCAGCCGGGATCCCACCGCGAAGCCGGGGCTCGACTCACGCGCGATGTGGTTGAACGTGACCAGCAGGTGCGGGAGCGGAATCGCGCGCGGAATGCCCAGCGGGACACGGATGTCGAGGTCGTGCAGCACGATGTCGGCCAGCACCGGGTCGTACCCCGACCGCGGCACGGTCACCCGGGACCTGGCGCAGCGGGCGAGCCGGCCGATGATCTCCTCGTCGGTGCCGCGCGCGTAGAAGCGCGTCAGCCGCTCGCTCGCCGGCCCGATATCGCCCAGTCCGGCGATGACGCAGGCATATATCTTCAGCTGCCCGAACCTGATATATGAGCCCAGGTGCGCCGCCACGGAGCGCACCGTCCACGCGTCGCACAGGCTCTGCGCTCTCAGCTGTTCGGCTGTCAGCCCGGAGAGCATTTCCACCATGTGCAGGCGCTCTTCGACAATCATCTCATAGACGCGCACGCCGCCACGGTAAACCGCCGCGACGCGCGGGCCAACTCCCTGGCTGCCCTGGCGTTGCCGGGACTAGCTGACGTAGAGCCGGCCGACCGCGCGGCAGCACGTTGGCGGCGTGGGCGGGGGCACGGGGCTAGCGGGTGAGGGTCCGGGCTTGGGCTACGTCGGCGTGCATCTGGGTGATCAGGTCCTCGACGCTGTCGAACCGCTCGGTGCCGCGCAGCCGCTCGGTGAACTCGATCGCGGCGTGCACGCCGTACAGGTCCAGGTCGTCGCGATCCAGCGCGTACGCCTCCACGGTCCGGTCGCCGGCCCCGAACGTCGGGTTCGTGCCGACCGAGATCGCGGCCGGCCACCGCTCCTGTTCGGCGCCGTCCATGCCGAGGGCCAGCAGCCACCCGGCGTAGACGCCGTCGGCCGGGATCGCGGTGTGCGGCGCGCTCTCCAGGTTCGCGGTCGGGAAGCCGAGCGCACGGCCCCGCTGGTGACCGCGCACCACGACGCCCTCCACCCGGTGCGGCCGGCCGAGCGCCAGCGCGGCGGCCCGCACGTCCCCGGCGGCGAGCCGCTCCCTGATGTGACTGGAGTTGATCGTGGCGAGCAGCGGCACGCCTTCGGCGGTGAAGTCGTACTTCTCACCGAGTTGCCCGAGCAGCGCCACGTCGCCAGCCGCCTTGTGCCCGAACCGGAAGTTCTCCCCCACCACGACCGCCGCCGCGTGCAGCCGGTCGGACAGCACCGCATGCACGAACTCGTCCGGGCTGAGCTTCGAAAAATTTACATCAAATGGCAGAACGACCAGGGCTGCCACCCCCATGCCCGCGAGCAGCTCAGCGAGGCGACGTGACGTGGTGAGCTCGGGCGGCGGCGGACCCGGCCGCACCACGGCATCCGGGTGCGGATCGAACGTGACCACGGCAAGCGGCAGGTCCCGCTCCGCGGCTACCTGGCCGGCCCGGCCGATGAGACGCTGGTGACCGCGGTGGACACCGTCGAACACGCCGATCGTGACAACGCACCGCCCCCAGTCCCGCGGCACCTCCGCCAGGCCAGTCCACCGGAACAATGTGCTCCTCCTCAGGCGAATACCACAAGCGGTCGCTCATGCTCGATCAACGCGATCAGCGCACCGTCCGGGTCGAACGCGGCCACCGGGCCCGGGGTGCCCGTGGCCGTCACGCGACCACCGTGAGACAGGATACGGGCCTCGTCCGGAGTCAGGTCGCGGCGGGGGAAGCTCGCGGCCGCCGCGGTTTCCAGAGGTTGTACCTCTAGTCGTTCGGCCAGAAAATCCAGGGAACGAGCCTCAGCCTCGCCGTACGGACCTACCCGGGCACGGCGGAGCGCGGTCAGGTGGCCCCCGGTACCGAGCAGGGTGCCGAGGTCGCGGGCCAGCGAACGGATGTAGGTGCCGCTGGAGCAGCGGATCGTGGCGTCCACGTCCATGCCGCGCCGGTCCGTGACCGTGAACTCATACACGGTCACCGGGCGGGCGGTGAGCTCCGGGGCCTGGCCGGCCCTGGTCAGCTTGTAGGCGCGCTGTCCGTTCACCTTGATGGCGCTGACCTTGGGCGGGACTTGCATGATCTCACCGGTCAGTGACCTTACCGCGTTGGCGAGCTCGTCATCGCCGACGGAGCGGGAACTGCCTCCGGTCAACTCGCCTTCGGCGTCGTCGGTGCTGGTCGACTGGCCGAGCCGGATCGTGGTCCGGTACTCCTTCTCGGTCAGCGTCAGGTAGCCGAGCAGCCGGGTGGCCTTCTCCACGCCGATGACCAGGACTCCGGTGGCCAGCGGATCCAGGGTGCCGGCATGGCCGACCTTCCTGGTGCCTGCCAGCCGGCGGATCCGGGCGACCACGTCGTGCGACGTGAGGCCGGCCGGCTTGTCGACGATGACCAGCCCGCTAGTCGTCGTCATCGTCGTCGCCCGGCTCGGGCGGCTTGCGATAGGGGTCCGGGTCGCCGGCGTACTCGGCGCCTTCCCGGCTGCGGGCCAGCGCCGCGTCGGCCTGCCTGACTTGGTCGACCAGGCCCTCCATCCGCTTCGCGTCCTCCGGCAGCGCGTCGGCGACGAAGGTGATCGACGGAGTGTGCTTGAGACCGGTCTGCTTGCCTACCTCGGACCTGATGATGCCGGTCGCGCTGACCAGCGCCGCGGCGGTGGCCGCGCGTTCCTGCTCGTCGCCGAGCACCGTGTAGTAGACGGTTGCCTCGCGCAGGTCGCCAGTCAGCCGAGCCTCGGTAACCGTGACGAAGCCGAGGCGCGGGTCCTTGACCCGCCGTTCCAGCATTTCGGCGACGATCTGGATGATCCGGTCGGCGAGCTTGCGCTTACGCGCCTCAAAGGCGGACATTTCTTACTCCTCCTCGGTGAAGACCCGCTGCCGCGCGGAAAGCAGCTCGATCTCGGGGTGACCCGCGATGACCCGTTCGCATTCGTTGATCACCTGCGTCGCGTTGGCGGCGGTCGAGGAGACCGCCGCCACGCCAATTTCCGCCCTGCGGTGCAGGTCGAGGTGGCCGGTCTCGGCCACCGCCACGCCGGGAAAGCGCCGGCGAAGCTCGGCGACGAGCGGCCGGACGACGGCGCGCTTCTGCTTCAGCGAACGCACGTCGCCCAGCAGCACGTCTAGCGTGAGCGCTGCTACGACCATGCTGGCTTAGACCCGGGGCTTCTCCCGCATCTCGAATGTCTCGATCGTGTCGCCGATCTTGACGTCGTTGTAGCCGATGCCGATACCGCACTCGTAGCCCTCACGGACCTCGGTCGCGTCGTCCTTGAACCGCTTGAGCGAATCGACCGTCAAGTTGTCCGAGATCACCACGCCGTCCCTGATCAGCCGCGCCTTGCTGTTGCGGGTGATCGTTCCGGTGCGGACGATGCAGCCGGCGATGTTGCCGATCCGCGGCACCCGGAAGACCTCGCGGACCTCGGCGGTGCCGAGCTGCGCCTCTTCGAACTCGGGCTTGAGCATGCCCTTGAGCGCCGCCTCGACCTCCTCGATCGCCTGGTAGATGATCGAGTAGTAGCGGATGTCGACGCCCTCGCGCTGGGCGAGTTCACCGGCCCGGCCGGCCGGCCGGACGTTGAAGCCGATGATCACCGCGTCGGACGCGATCGCCAGGTTGACGTCGTCCTGCGTGATCGCGCCGACGCCGCGGCCGATTACCCGCAGGCTGACCTCCTCGCCGACGTCGATCTTGAGCAGCGCGTCCTCCAGGGCTTCCACCGAGCCGGACACGTCGCCCTTGATGATCAGCAGCAGCTCTTCGCGTTCGCCGGCCTTCAGCGCACTGTCCAGGTCCTCGAGCGTGACCCGGCGGCCGCGCTGGGCGAACTGAGCGGTGCGCTCGCGGGCCTCGCGGCGCTCGGCGATCTGCCTGGCCATCCGGTCGTCGCTGACCACCAGGAAGTTGTCGCCTGCGTCCGGAACGGCGGTGAGGCCGAGCACCTGCACCGGCCGCGACGGCGGCGCTTCCGGCAGCGGGTCACCGTTCTCGTCGAGCATCGCCCGCACCCGGCCGAAGGCCTCGCCGCAGACGATCGAGTCGCCGACGTGCAGCGTGCCGCGCTGCACCAGCACGGTGGCCACCGGGCCGCGGCCCTTGTCCAGGTGCGCCTCGATCGCCACACCCTGGGCGTCCTGGTCCGGGTTGGCCCGCAGGTCCAGCTCGGCGTCCGCGGTCAGGATGACCGCCTCGAGCAGGCTCTCGATGCCGGAGCGCTTGGTGGCCGACACGTCGACGAACTGGGTCTGACCACCGAATTCTTCGGCGACCAGGCCGTATTCGGTGAGCTGGGCACGCACCCGCTGCGGGTCGGCGCCCTCCTTGTCGACCTTGTTCACCGCCACGACGATCGGCACCCCGGCCGCCTGGGCGTGGTTCAGCGCCTCAGTGGTCTGCGGCTTCACGCCGTCGTCGGCGGCGACCACGAGCACCACCAGGTCGGTGGTCTCGGCACCGCGGGCACGCATGGCGGTGAACGCCTCGTGGCCCGGGGTGTCGATGAACGTGATCTTCCTGGGTTCCCCGTCCACTTCGGTGCTGACCTGGTAGGCGCCGATGTGCTGGGTGATGCCGCCGGCCTCGCGCGCCACCAGGTTGGTGTGCCGGATGGCGTCGAGGAGCTTGGTCTTGCCGTGGTCGACGTGACCCATGACGGTGACAACCGGCGGCCGCGCCCTGAGGTCCTTCTCCTCGCCTTCGTCCTCGCCGAACTCGATGTCGAAGGACTCGAGCAGCTCGCGGTCCTCCTCCTCCGGCGAGACGACCTGGACGTTGTAGTTCAGCTCGGCACCGAGCAGCTGCAGCGTCTCGTCGTTCACGCTTTGGGTGGCGGTGACCATCTCGCCGAGGTGGAACATCACCTGGACCAGGCTCGCCGGGTTGGCGCCGATCTTGTCCGCGAAGTCGGACAGGGAGGCGCCTCGTGAGAGGCGGATGACCTGGCCGTTGCCGCGCGGGACCTGCACGCCGCCGATCGTCGGGGCCTGCATGTTGTCGAACTCTTGGCGCTTCTGCTTCCTTGACCTGCGACCGCGGGTGGGCTTGCCGCCGGGACGGCCGAAGGCACCCTGGGTGCCGCTGCGACCGCGGCCGCCACCGCCGCCGCCACCGGGACGGGCACCGCCGCCGGCGCCGGGACCGCCGGCACCCGGGCCACCGCCGCCGGGACGCTGGCCGCCGAAGCCGCCACCGCCGCCGCCGCCGGGACGCCCGCCGCCTGGGCCGCGGCCGCCGCCACCGCCGCCGCCGGGACGGGTACCAGCACCCGCACCGCCGCGGGCCCCTTGACCGCCGCCACCTGGGCCGCCACGGCCGGCCGGGGCAGGCCGGGAAGGCATGTTCATCGGGCTGGGCCGCGGACCACCGGGCCGCGGACCACCGGGCCGGTCGCCGGACGAGCCGCCGGGACGGGGCCCGGCCGACTGGCCCTGGCCTTGTCCGGCGCCGCGGGGGGCCGCTGGCCGGGGGCCGCCGGGGCCGGTGCCCTGACCCTGACCTGGGCGGCCCTGGCCCTGGCCGGGACCCGGCCGGGGCGTGGAGCCCATGCCGGTCGCGGTCGAGCTGAACGGGTTGTTGCCGGGCCGCGGGCCTGGCCGCGGGCCACCGGGGCGGGGCGCTCCCGGGCGCGCGCCAGCCGGGCCACCCGAGCCCCCGGGACGCGGTGCGCCCGGACGGGACCCGGACGAGCGCTGGCCCTGGTTCTGGCCTTGGGCTTGGCCCTGGTTCTGGCCTTGGGCTTGGTTCTGGCCTTGGCCCTGGCTCTGGCCCTGGGCTTGGCCCTGGCCTTGGTTCTGGCCCTGGCCCTGGTTCTGGCCCTGGTTCTGGCCCTGGCCTTGGCCGGGCTGACGCGGCGCGCTCGGGCGCGGGGCACCCGGCCGGGCGCCGCCCGACACCGGCGGACTGCGGAAGTCGGCCGGCGTCACCGGGGACCGGCTTGGCGCGCTCGGCGCGTCCGGCGCCTTGGGCGCGCCGGTGGACGCGGGGGACGCCGGCACCGGCGGCAGACGGCGCTCCGGCGCCGTGCTGGTACCCGCCTGGCTGGCATCCTGACCGGTTGACTGGCTGGCAGTCTGGCCGGCAGTCTGACTGGTTGACTGGCCGGCACTCTGGCGGGCCGCCGCGGCGATGCCGTCTGGGGCAGCCGCCCGTTCTGCCACCTGCGACCTGGCCGCTTCCGCCGCCGCGCGCTCCGCGAGCGTGGCCCCCTGGCCTGCCTGGCCCCCTGGCCTGCCTGGCCGCCTGGGCCTGCCTGGCCGCCTGGGCCTGCCTGGCCGCCTGGGCCTGCCTGGCCGCCTGGGCCTGCCTGGCCTCCTGGGCGCGGGGCCTGCGGCCTCGGCTTTGCTTGCTGACCCTGATCCGCCACCTTGTTATTAGCGTTGCCGGCGTTACCGCCATTACCGCTATTTCCGGTGGAAAATGCCTCCTTGAGGCGCCGCACAACGGGCGCCTCAATGGTCGAGGAGGCGGACCGGACGAACTCGCCCATTTCCTGGAGCTTGACCATCACGGCCTTGCTCTCTACCCCGAACTCCTTCGCGAGTTCGTAAACCCGAACCTTCGCCACTACGCTCCTGTCTTGGCCCGGTTCCCTACCGGACCATCTACCGGACCCAAGCCCGGGCAGAGCGTGCTCCGGGCCGTCCTCAGCCTATGGTGATCATCGCCGCGTGCTCATCGAGCGCTCATCAGCTTCTCGACCTGCTTTCCGAACAGGTAGTCCCTTGCGTTTAGCCTGCCTGCTGCTCCGACAGGTACTCAGCCAGCGAAGTCAGGCTGAGCGATCCCGCCGTTCGCAGCGCCCGGGGAAACGCCCGGCGCCGCCGCGCAAGCTCGAAGCATGCCAGGCAGGGGTGCAGGTACGCACCACGGCCGGGCAGCCGGGCTTGCGGGTCAGGCAGGATGTTGTCCCCAACCGCCACGAGGCGAAGCAGGCTGGTCTTAACCGCACGTTCCCTACAGCCTACACAGGTACGCGTAAGAGGCATGCCCTGAGCAGGCTTGTCGGGTCGCACGGTCATTCCGTCATTCATTCTACCGCGCCCGGACCGCGCGGGCACAGTCGGCCTGCCTGGGCCGGCGCTATGC